>JYMV01020468.1_pt1 | contig 56101 bp, 62 predicted proteins | sample 338911 | NCBI WGS metagenome assembly JYMV01 (sample SAMN03354496, study PRJNA234377) | hydrothermal vent metagenome | biome: Deep sea; feature: Hydrothermal plumes at the Eastern Lau Spreading Center, Western Pacific Ocean; material: Seawater | place: Tonga | collected 2009 | depth 2000 m m | reverse complement strand
GCGTTTCACGGTATTGATTTCACCGCATGTTAATAAAGATGCGCGAGATCAGTATGAGCTACGTACTCACAAGCGTCTTATGGATATTGTAGATCCGACGGATAAGACGGTTGATGCGCTGATGAAGCTGGATTTAGCTGCCGGCGTGGACGTACAGATTAAATTGTCTTAAGCCTGGCTTAAGACTCTGCATATAAGGTTTGTAGAAATGGCAATCGGAATTGTTGGTCGCAAGAGCGGTATGACGCGCGTCTTCACTGAAGATGGCGAATCCGTGTCGGTAACTGTCATCGAGGTGACGGCCAATCGGGTGACACAGGTAAAAACGGATGAGACCGACGGCTATCGCGCCGTGCAGGTCACGACCGGAACACGACGTGCCAGTCGCGTCAACAAGCCTGCCGCAGGTCATTACGCGAAGGCGAATGTTGAAGCAGGTCGTGGCTTGTGGGAGTTCCGCCTGAATGGAGAGGAAGGCGCGGATCTGGTGCCTGGCTCGGAACTGAGTGTGGATATGTTTGAGGCAGGCCAAACGGTTGACGTGGTGGGCACAACAATCGGTAAAGGTTTTGCCGGTGCGATCAAGCGCCATAATTTCCATGCACAGGATTTTACTCATGGTAACTCGGTCTCTCACCGTGCGCCGGGTTCGATTGGCCAATGTCAGACGCCGGGTCGAGTATTCAAAGGCAAGAAGATGGCCGGTCACATGGGTAGTGTGCGTCGAACAGCGCAAAATCTCGAGGTGGTGCGCGTCGATGCCGAGCGTAATTTTATTTTGGTCAAGGGCGCGGTCCCTGGCTCCAAGGGCGGCGACGTGATCGTGAAGTCCGCGGCTAAAGCGAATTAAGGGGTAGATCGTGGATCTGAATCTCAGTTCAGTCGATGGCGGTAAGGCCGGTAAGGTAGCCGTTTCCGATACTGTATTTGATCGGGAATACAATGAAGCATTGGTACACCAGGTGGTAACGGCCTTTATGGCCGGTAGCCGCGAGGGTACCAAGGCGCAGAAAACACGTGCAGATGTACGTGGTGGTGGTGCCAAGCCTTGGGCACAAAAAGGTACGGGCCGTGCGCGTGCCGGTACCCGCAGCAGCCCAATTTGGCGTGGTGGTGGCGCGACATTTGCGGCGCGCCCCCGGGATTTTTCGCAGAAGGTTAATCGCAAAATGTATGGCGGTGCGATCAAGGTCATCTTGTCAGAGTTGGTGCGCCAGGAGCGACTTACAGTCGTTGAAGAATTCGGTGTTGCTGAGCCAAAGACAAAAGAGCTCGCGGCCAAGTTAAAGACGATGGGTCTGGCGGATGTATTAATCGTGCACGAGGCTCCGGATGATAAGCTCTATCTGGCATCGCGGAACATCTATGGTGTTGATGTGCGCAGTCTCAGCGAGATTGATCCAGTTAGTCTTGTCGGATACGACAATGTTATTATGACCGTCGCTGCCGTGCGTGCGATGGAGGAGATGTACGGATGAATCAGGAACGCTTGTTGAAGGTTTTGCTGTCGCCTTATGTCTCCGAGAAGACCACGATGGCGGCTGAAAAGAGTAATCAGGTTGCCTTCAAGGTGTTAACGGATGCGACCAAGGTTGAGATCCGCGAGGCAGTACAGAATTTGTTTAAGGTCGAGGTTGAGTCGGTCCAGGTGATTAACGTCAAGGGCAAGACCAAACGTCGTGGTCGCTTGATTGGTAAGCGCAGCGATTGGAAAAAGGCTTACGTGACCTTGAAAGCCGGGCAAGACATTGATTTTGCAGCGGTCGGTTAAGAGATATCAGGTAGAATAAGCATGGCGATTGTTAAGGCAAAACCAACATCTCCCGGGCGTCGTTTCGTTGTTCGGGTACACACGCCCGATTTGCATAAGGGCGCACCACACCGTGCGTTGCTCGAGAAAAAGACCAAAACCGGTGGGCGCAACAATAAGGGACGTATCACCACGCGTCATCGCGGCGGGGGTCACAAGCAGCATTATCGTATTATCGATTTCAAGCGCAACAAGGACGGAATCATTGGTCGTGTTGAGCATATCGAGTATGACCCTAATCGCAGTGCTCATATTGCGTTGGTGTTATACGCCGATGGTGAGCGCCGCTATATGATTGCGCCCAAGGGCGTGGCCGCAGGTACCGAAGTTGAGTCGGGTATCAATGCGCCAATCAAGTCAGGCAACTGTTTGCCAATTCGCAACATCCCTGTGGGTTCCACGGTGCATTGCGTTGAGTTGAAGCCAGGCAAGGGTGCGCAGATCGCACGTAGCGCCGGCACGTCAGCCCAGATTGTCGCGCGAGAAGGCGCACACGCCACCCTGCGTTTGCGCTCCGGCGAAATGCGCAAGGTGCTGGTTGACTGCAGGGCGACCGTCGGTGAAGTTGGTAATTCAGAGCATAGCTTGCGCTCGCTTGGTAAGGCTGGCGCAACGCGTTGGCGCGGAATTCGTCCCACTGTTCGCGGTGTGGTGATGAATCCGGTAGATCACCCGCATGGCGGCGGTGAAGGCAGGACCTCGGGTGGTCGTCATCCGGTTAGTCCGTGGGGTATGCCTACCAAGGGATACAAGACTCGTCGAATCAAGCGTACGGACAAGATGATTGTTCGACGTCGTAGTAACAAACGGTAAGGGGCGTTAATCGTGCCACGATCAATTAAGAAGGGACCCTTCATCGATGCTCATTTGGTGAAGAAGGTTGAGACAGCAGTTGCAGCGAATGACCGCCGCCCGATCAAGACATGGTCGCGTCGGTCAATGGTGAGTCCGGATATGATCGGTCTGACTATCGCTGTGCATAACGGTAGACAACATGTGCCAGTACTTGTGTCCGAGAACATGGTGGGACACAAGCTTGGTGAATTTGCGATGACGCGGACCTATCGCGGTCACGCAGCAGACAAGAAGTCCAAGTAAGGGTTGGGTAGATGGAAACCGTCGCAAAACTAAAATACGCCCGGATTTCTGCGCAGAAAGTGCGTCTGGTTGCTGACCAGATTCGCGGATTGCCGGTTGAGAGAGCGTTGAACGAATTGATGTTCAGCAAGAAAAAGGCCGCCGAGATTGTGCGCAAGGTACTCGAATCTGCGATTGCAAATGCAGAGCATAACGAGGGAGCGGACATCGATGAGCTTAAGGTATCCACCATCTGTATTGATGAGGGGCCAACACACAAGCGTATGCGCGCCCGCGCCAAGGGTCGTGGTACACGTATTTTGAAGCGTACAAGTCATATTACAGTCGCGGTTGGGGAATAAGGGTAATGGGTCAAAAAGTACATCCAATTGGAATACGGCTGGGAATAGTCAAAGACTGGACGTCGAAGTGGTATGCCAGTTCGAAGGATTACGCCAACTTTCTGAATGCCGACCTTGCGGTTCGCGATTTTCTGAAGAAGAAGCTGGCACATGCTTCCGTTAGCCGGATTCAGATAGACCGTCCTGCAAACAACGCCCACATCACGGTGCATACCGCGAGACCCGGTATTGTTATTGGTAAAAAGGGCGAGGACATCGAGGCATTGCGTAAGGAAGTGTCTGCGATGATGGGCATTCCCGTACACATCAACATCGAAGAGATCCGCAAGCCGGAGCTTGATGCGCAACTCGTTGCTGAGAGTGTTACCCAGCAGCTTGAGCATCGCATCATGTTTCGTCGTGCGATGAAACGCGCGGTTATGAACACAATGCGCGTCGGTGCGGAAGGCGTGCGTATTAATCTTGCTGGTCGATTGAATGGCGCGGAGATTGCGCGTACCGAATGGTATCGCGAAGGCCGAGTGCCGCTGCATACGTTTCGTGCGGATATTGATTATGGTTTTGCGGAAGCCAATACCACTTACGGTATTATTGGTGTGAAGGTCTGGATCTTTAAAGGTGAAGTTTTTACTGATGCAGACAGCATGTCAGATGCTGGCGCTGTGGCAGCCAAGTAAGGGGATTGTCACATGTTGCAGCCAAAACGTACCAAATTTCGTAAACAGCACAAAGGTCGTAACCGCGGCCTGGCTTTTGCGGGCAGCAAAGTCAGCTTCGGCGAATTCGGTCTTAAAGCGACTGGCCGCTGCCGTTTGACGGCGCGCCAGATTGAGGCGGCTCGTCGTACCATTACCCGCAAAATCAAGCGTGGTGGCAAGATTTGGATTCGGGTATTCCCGGATAAGCCGATCACTAAAAAGCCACTGGAAGTACGACAGGGTAAAGGTAAAGGTAACGTTGAATACTGGGTGGCTCAGATTCAGCCGGGACGTATGCTATATGAGTTGGAAGGTGTATCTGAAGAAATGGCGCGAGAGGCATTTGTACTCGCCGCTGCCAAGCTTCCAGTGAGCACAACGTTTGTTAAACGGACGGTGATGTAATGAAAGCAAGTGACCTTCGCAGTAAGAGTGAAGCCGAATTAAGAAAGGAGCTTCTTGATCTAGTGCGCGAGCAGTTTAATCTGCGCATGCAGACGGGCAGTGGTCAAATGACGCGACCCAGTCAGGTCCGCGCGGTTCGTAAAGATATTGCGCGGGTAAAGACTGTGCTGAATGAAATGGCCAAGGCATAAGTAATGAGCGATACAAGTAAAATTAAGCGTACCGTTACCGGTTCTGTTGTCAGTAACAAGATGGACAAGACCATTACGGTTAAAACCGAGCGTTTGGTGAAGCATCCGCTATACGGTAAGTACATTCGACGTTCCACCAAATTGCATGCGCACGACGAGAACAATGAATGCTCTATGGGAGACGTGGTGACGATTGAAGAATGTCGTCCTTTGTCAAAGAGCAAGTCGTGGCGTCTGGTTAAGGTTGTGGATGGCGCCAGCTAGGCGTCGCGCAGGAGAAGAATAATGATTCAGATGCAAACAGATTTGAGTATTGCCGACAACAGCGGTGCTCGTCGTGTTCGTTGTATCAAGGTGCTTGGCGGCTCCCACCGTCGCTATGCCGGGATTGGCGACATCATTAAAGTAAGTATTAAAGAGGCTATTCCTCGCGGCAAGGTCAAGAAAGGCGAGGTATATGATGCGGTGGTTGTACGGACTCGTAAGGGCGTACGTCGTCCCGATGGTTCGTTGATCCGCTTTGATGGCAACGCAGCGGTATTGTTGAATGCCCAGTTGGCTCCGATCGGTACCCGTATTTTTGGCCCGGTTACTCGCGAGCTTCGAACTGAGCGTTTCATGAAAATTATCTCTCTGGCGCCAGAAGTATTGTAGGGCGGACACAGGACATGCAGAAAATTAAAAAGGGCGATGACGTAATCGTGATCGCGGGTAAGGATAAAGGCAAACGAGGATCCGCCCTTCGCATATATGCGGATGGTCGTGTGTTGGTTGAGGGTATCAACATGGCCAAGAAGCACACCAAGCCGAATCCGAACGCAGGTATTGCCGGCGGTATTATCGACAAAGAAATGCCGTTGGATATGTCTAATGTGGCGCTTTTTAACCCGATCACCGGTAAGGCTGATCGAATTGGCATACGTACTCTGGAAGATGGCCGCAAGGTCCGGGTATTTAAGTCCAACGATGAAGTAGTGGATGTATAGGGCTATGGCTAGACTACAAGATCATTATCGCGACAACGTTGTTGGTGAGTTGACCAAGCAATTTGCCTACGTGAGTGCGATGCAGGTACCTCGTATTACCAAGATCACCCTGAACATGGGTGTGGGTGAAGCGGTAGCGGATAAGAAAGTGATGCAGCACGCAACGGCAGACATGGAAAAAATCGCTGGGCAAAAACCAGTTGTGTGTTTGGCGCGTAAATCGATTGCTGGTTTTAAGATTCGAGAAGAATGGCCTATTGGCTGCAAGGTGACGATGCGTCGGAGCAATATGTATGAATTCCTCGATCGCTTGATCAGCGTGTCCATCCCACGTATCCGCGATTTCCGCGGCCTCAACCCGAAGTCTTTTGACGGGCGCGGTAACTTTAGTATGGGCGTAAAAGAACAGATTATTTTTCCCGAAATTGATTACGACAAGATCGACGTATTGCGTGGATTGGATATCGTGATTACAACGAGTGCGAAGACGGACGAGGAAGGCCGCGCACTGTTGAAAGCATTTAACTTTCCGTTCAGAACCTAAGAGAGCGACGGGCATGGCAAAGACATCAATGATCGCACGTGAAACCAAGCGCGCAAAAACAGTACAGAAATACGCGGTTAAACGCGCGGCGCTGAAGGCGATTATTCGTGATCCGAACGCCGATCAGGAGAGCAAGGAAATTGCTCAATTGAAGTTGCAGAAGCAGCCTCGTGATGCGAGTCCATCACGTCAGCGAAATCGTTGTCGTTTGACTGGTCGCCCACACGGTTTTTATCGGAAATTTGGCTTGGGACGTAACAAGTTACGTGAGGCAACCATGCGTGGTGATGTCCCTGGTTTGACGAAGGCAAGTTGGTAATTAATTATGAGTATGTCAGATCCAATAGCGGACATGTTGACCCGTATGCGCAATGCTCAAGCCCGGCACAAGGTCGACGTGAGCATGCCATCCTCCACCAAAAAAGTCGCTATTGCGGCGGTGTTGAAGGACGAGGGTTATATCATCGACTTCTCGGTTGACGCGGGCACTAAGCCAGTGTTGACCGTTACACTGAAGTATTTTGAAGGCAGACCCGTTATGGATCTGCTGAAGCGAGTTAGTCGTCCGGGTCTGCGTATTTATCGCGGCAAAGACGATTTGCCAAAGGTAACCGGTGGTCTTGGTATCGCCATTGTCTCAACCCCGGCTGGGTTGATGACAGATCGAGCCGCACGTGCCGCAGGGCAGGGTGGCGAAGTTTTGTGTTTCATTTCTTAAGGTAGACGAGCGATGTCCAGGGTAGCGAAAAACCCAATAACGATTCCCTCCGGAGTCGAAGTTAAGATTAACGGACTCTTACTGTCGGTAAAAGGCAGTAATGGTGTGTTGAATCTGGAGCTTCTTGATTCCGTCGCAGTGGGGCAAAAAGATGGCCAACTTACATTTGCCGCCAGCGAAAAGGGTGGTTCATGGGCAATGGCCGGAACCACGCGGGCGCTGGTAAACAACATGGTGATGGGTGTCACCTCGGGCTTTGAGAAAAAGCTGCAGCTGATCGGTGTTGGTTATCGTGCTCAGGCGAAGGGCAAGGTATTGAATTTGAGTCTCGGGTTTTCTCATCCGGTGGATCATGAATTGCCAGAAGGCATTACTGTTGACACTCCGAGTCAGACCGAGATTATTGTCAAGGGTATGGATAAGCAGTTGGTTGGCCAGGTGGCTGCCAACATTCGTGCCTACCGTCCACCAGAGCCTTACAAAGGCAAGGGTGTTCGGTATGTGGATGAATACGTCATGCGCAAAGAAGCGAAGAAGAAATAGCAGGTGGCCAGTATGGACAAAAAAGCAAGCCGTATTCGTCGTTCACGTCGAACCAGAGCAAAGATCCGCGAGCTGGGTTCTCCTCGGCTGTGTGTGTTTCGTTCATCAAAGCATATCTATGCGCAGGTTATCGACCCAGCAGGTGAGCAGGTTCTCGCCAGTGCTTCATCACTTGATAAGGCAGTGCGTGATCAGATTTCGGGTTACACCGGGAATAAGGACGCTGCCGGTGTAGTCGGCAAAATAGTTGCAGAACGAGCCAAGGCTGCTGGTGTAGAAACCGTGGCATTCGATCGTTCCGGGTTTAAATATCATGGTCGCATCAAATCTTTGGCAGACGCTGCCAGAGAGGGCGGCCTGAAGTTTTAAGGGTAAGCAGGTATGGCAAAGAATAATGCTCAAACTCCTAGCGACAATCTGCTTGAAAAGCTGGTTGAAGTTAACCGTGTCGCCAAGGTCGTAAAAGGTGGCCGAATCTTTGGCTTCACCGCTCTGACCGTGGTTGGAGACGGCGAAGGCCGAGTCGGTTTTGGACGCGGCAAGGCGCGTGAGGTGCCGGTAGCGATTCAAAAGGCAATGGAGCGTGCGCGCCGAGATATGAAGCGGATTGCGCTAAATGGTACGACCTTGCAGCATCCGGTGACGTCAACTCACGGCGCCGCTAAGGTTTATATGCAGCCGGCCTCTGAAGGTACCGGCATTATTGCGGGTGGTGCGATGCGAGCTGTATTTGAAGTTGTCGGCGTGCAAAACGTTTTGGCAAAAACGATCGGCAGCACGAATCCGGTCAACGTGGTGCGTGCAACCATCAAAGGACTTGCAGAAATGGCGAATCCGGCGTCGGTGGCGGCGAAGCGCGGCAAGTCGGTTGAAGATATTCTGGGGTAAGATCATGGCAAGTGCCAAAACAATACGCGTGACATTGCTAAAAAGTACCAGCGGTCGTCTTAAGTCTCACAAGGCTTGTGTGGCCGGGTTGGGTCTTCGTCGCATCCGGCATTCGGTCGAGGTGGAAGATACACCCTGTACTCGCGGTATGATTAACAAGGTTTCCTACCTGCTAAAGGTTGAGGAAGGAGCATAAGATGCGCTTGAATAGTTTATCTCCGGCACCAGGTTCCAGGAAGGACGCGAAACGCGTAGGTCGTGGAATTGGATCGGGTACTGGTAAGACCTGTGGTCGTGGCCACAAGGGTCAGAAGGCTCGCTCCGGCGGATTTCACAAGGTCGGCTTTGAGGGCGGTCAGATGCCTTTGCAGCGCCGATTGCCAAAAGTTGGTTTTCGTTCACGCGGCGCGCGTCATGTCGCAGAGATTCGACTCAGTGAGCTTAATTCAATGTCGGTTGATGTTATCGATATAGACGCGATTCTCGAAGCGGACTTGATCTCGAGCGTGATTACCCGAGTGAAGGTTATGTTATCTGGAACCATTGAACGTGCAGTGACCCTTAAAGGTATCGGTGTCACCAAGGGTGCCCGTGCCGCGATTGAGGCAGCCGGCGGTAGTGTAGAAGACTAAATGGCTGGATCCGGTGCATCGATGGGCTCTGGACTTGGGGGCATTGGCAAGGTAGCTGAGTTACGCCATCGCCTGCTGTTTGTATTGGGCGCGATTGTGATTTTTCGGATCGGTGGTCATTTGCCAATCCCGGGGGTAGATCCCCAGGCGCTGGCGATGATGTTTGATCAGACTCGCGGCAGCATTCTGGATATGTTTAACATGTTCTCAGGCGGCGCCTTGCAGCGCATGTCGATTTTTGCGCTGGGAATCATGCCGTACATTTCGGCGTCGATTATTATGCAATTGATGACGTCTGTGGTTCCTGCCTTGGAGCAGTTGAAGAAAGAAGGGCAGTCGGGACAACGCAAGATTACCCAGTACACCCGCTACGGCACGGTGGTATTGGCGTCGTTTCAGTCGATCGGTGTAGCGATCGCACTGCAAGGGCAACAGGCAGGTGGAATGATGGTCGTGCCAAATCAGGGCACGGGCTTTATATTTACGGCGGCGGTTACGTTGGTAACCGGCACGATATTTTTGATGTGGCTGGGCGAGCAGGTCACGGAACGCGGTGTCGGTAACGGCATATCGATCATCATTGTTTCCGGCATTATCGCAGGATTGCCGGGTGCGATTGGTGGCACGTTAGAACTTGCCAGAACCGGTGAGATGAACGCGATTACGGTGTTAGTCTTGTTTGCACTAGCGATTGCGGTGACCGCATTTGTTGTGTTTGTGGAACGCGGGCAGCGCCGTATCACGGTGAATTACGCGAAACGACAACAAGGGCGACGAATGTATGCTGGACAGTCCAGTCATTTGCCCTTGAAGCTGAATATGGCGGGCGTGATACCGCCGATTTTTGCATCAAGCATTATTTTGTTCCCGGCCACGTTGGGTGGTTGGTTTGGACAGGCTGACGGGATGGAATGGTTGCAGGACTTTACCAGTCTGCTATCGCCTGGGCAGCCGGTCTACGTGATGTTTTATGCGCTGGCGATTATATTTTTCTGCTTTTTTTATACGGCTCTGGTGTTTAACCCAACCGATACAGCAGATAATTTAAAGAAATCCGGCGCGTTTATCCCAGGGATTCGTCCCGGAGAGCAGACAGCGAAATACATTGATGGGGTGATGACCCGGCTGACCTTTGCGGGTGCTATCTACATCACCATTGTGTGTTTGCTGCCAGAGTTTTTAATTGTGTACTGGAATGTACCGTTTTATTTCGGTGGTACATCCTTGTTGATTATTGTCGTCGTATCGATGGATTTTATGGCCCAGGTTCAGGCTCATTTAATGTCCCATCAGTATGAAGGATTAATGAAAAAGGCGAATCTCAAAGGCCAGGGGCGACCCGGCCAGGTTCGTTAGCAGGAGTTAGTTATGAAAGTTCGCGCATCCGTCAAGAAAATGTGCCGTAATTGCAAGATTGTCCGACGCAATCGGGTGGTCCGGGTTATCTGTAAGGACCCTCGTCACAAGCAGCGCCAAGGGTAATTGGCTGGCCTGTCTCTTGATTTTTAAGCGTAAACGGGTTACTTTTAGTGGTTCGCCATTGCCCGTATACAAGGTTTTAGGAGAATAGCTTTATGGCACGTATTGCCGGAATCAATATCCCGGTTCAGAAACACACTGAAATCGCGTTGACCGCGATTTACGGTATTGGCCGGTCGCGTGCGCGGGATATTTGTGCCAATGCGGGTGTTTCGACATCGATGAAAGTTAAAGATCTGTCCGAGGGTGAGGTGGAGGCACTGCGTGCTGAAGTCGGCAAGTTCATGATCGAGGGTGATCTTCGTCGTGACGTGTCCATGAACATCAAGCGATTGATGGATCTCGGCTGTTACCGAGGTATTCGTCATCGTCGTGGTTTGCCACTGCGCGGCCAGCGTACACAGACCAACGCCAGAACGCGTAAGGGCCCACGTCGCCCAATCAAGCGTTAGGCACTAACCGGATTATTTGAGACAGAGTTATGGCAAAGCCAGCAACCAAGACGCGTAAAAAGATCAGCAAGACTGTTGTCGACGCGATCGTGCATATCCATGCATCGTTTAACAACACGATCATTACCATTACCGATCGTCAGGGTAACGCCCTGTCATGGGCAACAGCCGGCGGGTCGGGTTTTCGCGGTTCACGCAAGAGCACACCCTTTGCTGCCCAAGTCGCATCCGAGCGTGCAGCAACGGCGGCCAAAGAGTATGGCGTGAAGAACGTTGAAGTCATGGTGAAGGGCCCAGGTCCAGGCCGTGATTCAGCGGTACGCGCGCTAAACAACGTTGGCTTTCGTGTCTCGCAGATTACTGATGTGACGCCGATCCCGCATAACGGGTGTCGTCCTCCTAAAAAGCGTCGAGTATAAAGAGAATTTACCATGGCTAGATATCTTGGACCTACCTGTAAACTGGCTCGGCGCGAAGGCACCGACCTGTTTCTCAAGAGCAGAGCGCGACCGCTCGACTCGAAATGTCGACTGGACAAACGCCCTGGGCAGCATGGAGATGGACGTCAGCGTCTATCTGACTATGCGGTACAGCTGCGCGAGAAACAAAAGCTTCGCCGCATGTATGGCGTGCTCGAAAAGCAGTTTGTTAATTATTACAAGAAGGCTTCAAAGACCAAGGGTTCTACCGGTGAGAACCTGATCAAGTTGCTTGAATGTCGTCTGGATAACATTGTTTATCGCATGGGTTATGGTTCGACTCGTGCCGAGGCTCGTCAGCTGGTTAGTCACAAGGCTATCGAAGTGAACGGGGCTCCAGTTAATATTGCGTCTTACCAGGTTGGCGCTGGCGACGTGGTATCAGTGCGAGAGAAATCTCGTGAACAGATCCGAATCAAAGATGCACTGGGCGTGGCCGAGCAGTTTGGCTTCTCTGAGTGGATTGATGTGGATGTGAAAAAAATGTCAGGTGTTTTTCGTACCGTTCCTGAGCGCGATGAAGTGCTGCAGGATGTGAACGAAAACCTGATCGTTGAGTTGTACTCCAAGTAAGGGCAGGCCGAGAGGGTTAATATGCAGGGTTCAGTTACAGAATTTCTTCGTCCGAGACTGGTTGATGTTGATATTATCAACGAAAACCACGCGCAAGTTACGCTTGAGCCGCTGGAGCGAGGCTTTGGTCATACGCTGGGCAACGCCTTGCGTCGAATTTTGCTTTCGTCGATGCCCGGTTGCGCGGTTACCGAGGTAGAGATCGACGGCGTGTTGCATGAGTACACCGCTATAGAAGGCGTACAGGAAGACGTGATCGATATTCTCCTTAATTTGAAGGAGGTGTCGTTTAACATGCACGCACGTGACGAGGCCATTTTGAGTATCAGCGCGAAGGGGCCAGGGAAAGTTTGTGCTGGCGACATCGTGTTGGATCACGATGTTGAAGTAGCGAATCCTGATCAGGTTATCGCGAACCTCACGGACGCGGGTGAACTTAACATCAAGCTCAAGGTGATGCGCGGTCGAGGTTATCAGCCAGCGACTGCCCGCGAAGATGCGGGTGAGGAAAAAGCCGTCGGGGTATTGCGAGTCGATTCATCGTTCAGTCCAGTGCGTCGTGTTTCTTATAATGTTGATTCCGCGCGCGTTGAACAGCGTACGGATTTGGATAAGTTGATTATCGATCTGGAAACCAACGGAACCATTGACCCGGAAGAAGCGATTCGGCGCGCCGCGACGATCCTGCAGAGCCAGTTGACTGTGTTTGTTGACCTTGAGGTAAGTTCAGAAGCCGATACCGAGACGGAGGAGGCCGATGTTGATCCTATTCTGCTGAGTCCGGTCGATGATCTGGAATTGACGGTACGTTCTGCCAATTGTCTGAAGGCGGAAAATATCTTTTATATTGGTGATTTGATCCAACGCACCGAGGTGGAGTTGCTCAAGACACCGAATCTTGGTCGTAAGTCGTTGACCGAGATCAAGGACGTACTTGCATCCCGAGGGTTGTCTCTGGGCATGCGTTTGGAAAACTGGCCGCCAGCCGGTTTACACGATAGCAAATCGGTAACTGCATAAGCTTGCGGTTGTCGGCACACTAGTTTTTAGGAATTGATTCAATGCGCCATCGCAAAAGCGGACGCCAGTTAAACCGGAACTCATCCCATCGCAAGGCCGATTTTCGTAATATGGCGGTATCCCTGTTTCGTCACGAACTGATTCGTACCACCGTGGCCAAGGCCAAGGAGTTACGTCGTGTGACTGAGCCTCTTATCACCATGGGTAAGTCAGATTCTGTGGCCAATCGTCGCCTGGCTTTTTCACGCATGCGTGACCAGGAAATGGTCGGTAAGCTTTTTAATGAGCTTGGTCCTCGCTACAGTTCACGCCCGGGTGGTTATACCCGTATCCTCAAGTGTGGGTTTCGCACTGGAGATAAGGCCCCGATGGCGTTCGTTGAGCTTGTTGATCGACCAGAGGTTGAAGCGGTCGCCGAATAGCCGTCGCTTGTTAGAAAAAATACGAAACCGGGCATTGCCCGGTTTTTTTATGGGGTGAGGGTAGTTACAGCAGCGGTTTCAGGAATTGCCCGGTGTACGAGGCCTCGGCCTTGGTAATTGTCTCGGGTGTACCCGCGGCAACAATCATGCCACCGCCATTGCCACCTTCAGGCCCGAGGTCAATCACCCAGTCAGCGGTCTTAATTACGTCCAGATTGTGCTCTATCACGACGATGGTGTTGCCGTGGTCACGCAGGCGGTGCAGCACATGAAGGAGTTGTTGAATATCGTGGAAATGTAATCCAGTGGTGGGTTCATCCAGTATATACAACGTGTTACCCGTGTCGCGTTTGGACAGTTCCCGTGACAGCTTGACCCGCTGAGCCTCACCACCCGATAGTGTGGTGGCATTTTGACCGAGTCGAATGTATCCGAGTCCAACATCGAGCAAGGTTTGTAGGCGCCGGGCAATGACCGGCACCGGGTCAAAGAAACCTCGCGCGATCTCGACGGTCATGTCGAGTACTTCGTGTATGTTTTTGCCTTTGTATCGAATCTCGAGGGTTTCGCGGTTATAGCGATTGCCCTTACAGATATCGCAGTTAACGTATATGTCAGCGAGAAAGTGCATCTCAACTTTGATTACACCATCGCCCTGACAGGCCTCGCAACGGCCGCCACGTACATTAAAGCTGAAGCGCCCCGGATTGTAGCCACGTGACCGTGCCTCGGCGGTGCCAGAGAAGAGTTCTCGAATAGGGGTGAATAGGCCAGTGTACGTGGCCGGGTTCGAGCGTGGGGTGCGGCCGATCGGGCTCTGATCAATATTGATAATCTTGTCGAACTGGTCCAGACCAATGATCTCCCGACACGGGGCAGGTTCCACGCTCATTGCCCCATTCAAGTCACGTGCGGCTTGATGATAGAGGGTGTCATTGATTAGTGTTGATTTACCCGAACCGGACACCCCTGTGACACAGGTAAGCAGACCGAGTGGGATCGAAACATCGACGTCACGCAAGTTGTTGCCACTTGCACCCAAGATCTGGAGTTGGCGTTTGGGGTCCATCTCGACTCTTGCCCCAGGGATGGCAATGCACACTTTGTTTGACAGGTATTGTCCGGTCAGTGAGTTTGGATTCTCTTTTATCTGCCCCGGCGTGCCTTGGGCGACCACTTGTCCGCCATGGATCCCGGCCCCGGGCCCCATATCGACGACATGGTCGGCGCTGTTGATGGCTTCCTCGTCGTGCTCAACCACAATCACCGTATTACCGAGGTCGCGGAGGTAAGTGAGTGTGTTCAGCAGGCGCTGGTTGTCGCGTTGGTGTAGTCCAATCGAGGGTTCATCGAGCACATACATTACGCCGACCAGTCCCGCACCGATTTGGCTGGCAAGACGGATCCGTTGTGCCTCGCCACCCGACAGGGTTTCTGCGCTACGGTCGAGAGACAGATAATCAAGTCCAACGTTGACCAGAAAATTCAGTCGTTGGCTGATTTCCTTTACTACCGGGGCCGCTATTTCGGCGCGTTTACCCGGCAGAGACAGTGACTGGAAAAAATCTTGTGCGGTGCCGATGGGTAGCGAGGTGATCTTGTGCAGGGGTTGATCATCGATAAACACATTGCGCGCCGCTTCGTTGAGGCGGCTACCGCAACATTCCTGACAGGGCTGGCTGGAGAGGTATTTCGATAACTCTTCACGCACGGTATTGGATTCGGTGTCGCGGTATCGGCGTTCCATATTCGGGATTACGCCCTCAAAACGGTGGGTTTTAATTGAGGATTTACCCTTGCTACCATGATAACGAAAACGAATTACCTCTTTTCCGCTGCCACGCAAAACAACCTTCTGGAACTTTTCGTCGAGTTCATCAAACGGGGTTTCAATATCAAAGTCATAGTGTTCGGCAAGCGATTGGATCAACGAAAAATAATAGGCGTTACGACGGTCCCAGCCGCGCACTGCCCCTGCTGCAAGACTCAAATGAGGGTGACCCACCACATGGTCCGGGTCGAAGAATTGACTGACACCCAATCCGTCGCATTCTGGGCAGGCACCAGTCGGGCTGTTGAATGAAAACAGACGAGGCTCGAGTTCAGTCAGGCTATAGCCGCATTCCGGGCAGGCATAGCGCGATGAGAAGACTTGATCGTCGGCCTGGGCATTATCCATGTCACCGATATACACCATGCCTTCCGACAGGTTGATGGCAGTTTCCAGTGACTCGGCCAGACGCAGTGCCACATCCTCCCGGATCTTCAGTCGATCAACGACGACGTCGATATCGTGTTTGCGTTTGGCATCCAGTTCCGGCGCGCTGTCCAGTTCGACCACAATGCCATCGATGCGCGCACGCACAAATCCTTGGCCACGCAGCATTTCGATGGCGTGCAGGTGTTCGCCTTTGCGCTGGCGGATGATAGGCGCCATTAACATGATGCGCCGGCCCTCCGGTGCCCGCATGATCTGGTCGACCATCTGGCTGATGGTTTGTGCCTTGAGTTCATGAGCGTGGTGCGGACAGCACGGTGCACCCGCGCGCGCGAACAGCAAACGTAGGTAATCATAGATCTCGGTAATGGTGCCAACGGTTGAGCGCGGATTGTGTGAGGTGGATTTCTGCTCGATCGATATCGCGGGTGACAATCCCTCGATGTGGTCGACGTCAGGTTTTTCCATCATCGACAGAAACTGGCGGGCGTAGGTCGACAACGATTCGACATAACGTCGTTGCCCTTCGGCATAAATCGTGTCGAACGCCAACGAGGACTTACCGGAGCCCGATAGTCCTGTGATCACAATCAGCTTGTCTCGAGGTAGGTCGAGATTGATGTTGGCCAGATTGTGTGTTCGTGCTCCGCGTATTCGAATAGTATCCATGACGATTTTCGCCGAAAAACCTAACCTGCTAATATAGCGTTCCGTTTGCCAACAGGCAAAGTTGATTGTTGTATTAACACGTCTCTTCTATGGATCAGTCCTCCCCTGTCTCACATGCCATGACATCGAGCGAACGCCGGGCAACCGCCGGGTTGGCGGGGATTTTCGGTCTGCGAATGCTCGGCTTATTCATGGTATTGCCCGTATTTTCGCTGTTTGTGTCCGATTTTCCGGATGCAACGCCGTTTTTGCTGGGTTTTGCGCTGAGTGTCTATGGCCTGACCCAGGCAATATTACAGATACCGTTTGGCATCGCCTCCGATCGAATCGGGCGTATTCCAGTGATCTTGTTTGGTTTGGCGCTATTTGCGGTCGGAAGCTTGGTGGCGGCATCTGCAGAGTCGATCAATACGTTGATTATTGGCCGCGCGTTGCAGGGCTGCGGTGCCATTGCGGCGGCTGTCATGGCACTGCTGGCTGATTTAACGCGCGAGGACCAGCGTACCAAGGCGATGGCGCTGGTGGGGATGAGTATTGGCCTGTCGTTCACGATGTCATTGATTCTTGGTCCGGTGTTGATCGAGTGGACGGGCTTGCAGGGACTATTCGTGTTGACCGCGGTGTTCGCAGGGGTGGCTGCGGCGTTGTTGCTACTGGTGGTACCGCGCGCGGTGCGTCACAGCATTCATCGTGACGCGGAGCCGGTGCTGGGCCAGTTTGCTGCGGTGTTGCGTAGCCCCGATTTGCTGCGCCTGGATGTGGGCATACTGATTCTGCATGCGATCCTGACCTGTTTGTTCGTGAGCCTGCCGTTGATACTGCGTGACCATGCCGGATTGGCTGCGAGCACCCATTGGCAGGTGTATCTGCCGGTACTGCTGGGATCAGTGTTGCTGATGGCCCCCGTTATGATGCTGGCGGAGCGGCGCAAAATAGTGAAGCCACTCTTTTTATCCGCGATTGTGTTGCTCGGGATTTCGGGCCTGATGCTCTGGCTGTGGCATGGCAGTCTGGTGGGGTTGGTCGCCGGGTTACTGGTGTTTTTCACCGCGTTTAATTACCTCGAAGCCAATTTGCCTGCGCTGATTTCGCGCACCGCAGCGGCGGATAGCAAGGGTACCGCGATGGGGGTCTATTCCAGTAGCCAGTTTTTCGGGATTTTCGTTGGAGGCCTGCTTGGGGGGTATTTGTATGGCCAGTTTGGGCTTGCCAGCACCTTTGTGGTCGTGATGGTTGGCGCGGTTATCTGGTTTGGATTTGCGGCTGGTATGAAAAATCCCCAGATATTAAGCAGTTATCTTCTGAAGGTGGGTGTGCTCGATGAGGCTCAGGCGATGCTGGTTGGAAAACAGTTGCAAGAACTCACCGGAGTGGTCGAAGTGGTGGTGGTTGCAGAGGACGGGTTGGCCTATCTCAAAATCGACCGGAAGCGGGTTGATATGCAGAAACTCGATGAATTTTTGCCCGGTCAGGGGTAGACTGGGAACCGATATCTGGCAGTGGATCGGCGACTATTTTGGTGTCGGCGAAGGGATCTGCAGATAGCGAAAATAAAGCAGAATTCGGTCTGTAATCAAGCATGGATGCAACATTTTAGGAGGAAAATATGGCCAGAGGCGTTAATAAGGTAATTCTGATTGGTAATTTGGGTTCGGATCCAGAGGTCCGCTATTTACCCAATGGCGGCGCGGTCGCCAATGTGAGCCTGGCCACGGCGGAGTCGTGGAAGGACAAGCAGAGTGGCGAGAAACAGGAACGTACGGAATGGCACCGGGTGGTGTTTTTTGGGCGTCTCGGTGAGATTGCAGGTGAGTACCTGAAAAAGGGTTCCAAGGTCTACGTCGAGGGTCGCATTCAGACACGTAAATGGAAAGACAACGCCGGTCAGGATCGCTATACCACTGAGATTGTAGGCAACGAAATGCAAATGCTCGATAGTCGAGGTGGTGGCGTGTCGACCGGTGATTTTTCTGCTGCCGAAAGTTCTGCACCATCGCCATCCGCTCCGGCTCCCGCCGCCCCGAGCGCGGATTTTGACGACGATATCCCATTTTAAAAAGCACTTTAGATCGGAAGTGTAAGTAAGATTAATCAAGCCCCTGTTACAAGGGGCTTTTTTATTTGTAGAATTGGGCAAACTCAAAAGGGTCTAGGTGCAATGAAAACAATTCTCGTCACGGGTGGTGCCGGCTTTATCGGTGGAAACTTTGTGTTGGGCAATGTCGTTCAGGGCAAGTGCCGGGTAATTAATCTGGATGCGCTTACCTATGCGGGCAATCCAGAAACACTGGATTCGCTGGCTCAGAATGATGCGCATGTGTTTGTCGAAGGCGACATTGGCGACCGTGATCTGGTCGCTGACTTGTTGTCTCGCTATCAACCCAGTGCGATTGTTAATTTTGCGGCGGAAAGTCATGTCGACCGGTCTATTGATGGGCCTGCAGAATTTATCCAAACCAATGTGGTGGGTACACTGAATCTGCTGGAGGCTACACGCGAATACTGGAATCAGCTGTCTGCTTCGGATCAAGCATCGTTCCGGTTTCTGCATGTGTCGACTGATGAGGTCTATGGTTCGTTGGGAGAGGATGGCGCGTTTACTGAAACAACCCCCTACGCTCCGAATTCACCTTACTCCGCATCCAAAGCTGCATCCGATCATTTGGTGCGTGCCTACCACCACACCTATGGATTGCCGGTATTAACAACCAATTGTTCGAATAATTACGGGCCCTATCAATTTCCGGAAAAGCTGATTCCGCTGACGATTCTGAATGCGCTCGAAGGTAAGGCCTTGCCGATCTACGGCGATGGCCAGAATATTCGTGATTGGTTGTATGTTGAGGATCACTGCATAGCGATTGAGACGGTGCTGGATAATGGTCGACCGGGCGAAGTCTATAATGTGGGTGGCAACAGTGAACGTACCAATTTGCAGGTCGTGACAACCCTATGTGGCTTGTTGGATGAATTGGTGCCGGATTCTCCGCATCGCCCGCATGCAGATTTGATCACCTATGTGGATGATCGCCCCGGCCATGATCGGCGTTATGCGATTGATGCATCGAAACTCGAAGCAGAATTGAATTGGACACCGGACGAGAATTTCAGCAGCGGTATGAGGCGCACGGTGCAGTGGTATCTTGATCATCGTGATTGGTGCGCCAGAGTGCAAGATGGCAGTTATCGCCGCGAACGATTGGGAACCGCATGAGTGACTTTGAGTTAACGCCGACGACGCAAACCCAGGTCAAAGGTATCGTCCTGGCGGGTGGTTCGGGTACGCGTCTGTACCCTTTGACGCAGGCCATCAGCAAACAGTTGTTGCCGGTGTACGACAAGCCGATGATCTACTATCCCTTGAGTACGCTGATGTTGGCCGGTATCCGCGATATTTTGATCATCACCACACCTCACGATGCCCCGCTGTTTCATCATATGCTTGGCGATGGCAGCCAGTGGGGGATTAACCTTGAGTTTGCCGTTCAACCGAATCCGGGTGGTCTGGCGGAGGCCTTTATTGTTGGTAAATTCTTTATCGGTAATGAACGCTGTGCGCTGGTTCTGGGCGACAACATATTTTATGGTCACGGTATCAGTGGGTTGTTGGCTGCCGCTAGTGGGCGCGAACACGGTGCGACGGTGTTTGGCTATCGGGTCAAGGACCCTGAACGTTACGGTGTTGCCGAGTTCGATAGTGATGGTTTAGTCATCAGTATTGAGGAAAAACCGGATCAGCCGAAGTCGAACTATGCGGTGACTGGCTTGTATTTCTACGACAATCAAGTTGTGGATTATGCCGAGGCTTTACAGCCGTCGATACGCGGTGAGCTTGAGATTACGGATCTGAATAATGTGTATTTACAACAGCAAGCGTTAAAGCTTGAGAGACTTGGCCGCGGCGTCGCGTGGCTGGATACTGGAACCCATGCATCCTTGATACAGGCGGGCACCTTTATTCAGACTATCGAGGAGAGACAAGGATTGAAGATCGGCTGTCCCGAAGAGATCGCATTTGCCAATGGTTGGATGAGCGCGGATATGTTGCTGGAGCAGGCGGCGCGACTTAGCAAAAACAGCTACGGCGAGTATTTGCGCGATTTGGTAAAGCAGGCGGGTTGATATGAAAGTGAACGAAACCGCGTTGCCTGGTGTGGTGATGATCGACCCCGATGTTTATGGTGACTCGCGCGGATTTTTTTCCGAGACCTGGAACATTCAGCGCTATCGGGATGCGGGAATCGACGCCACTTTCGTGCAAGACAATATCTCGCGCTCGGCGGCCGGGGTGTTGCGAGGCCTGCATTTTCAGAACCCCTCACCGCAGGCCAAGCTGGTTCAAGTGCTGGTGGGTGAGGTATTCGATGTTGCGGTCGATATCCGTGTTGGCTCACCGACGTTTGGCCAATGGGTCGGTGCCGTTTTATCGGCCTCAAACCATCGCCAGTTTTTTATCCCCGAGGGTTTCGCGCACGGATTTTGTGTGACCAGTGATGATGCTATTTTTGCCTACAAGTGCAGTAACCTTTACGTGCCCGATGCCGATGGCGGCGTGCGTTGGGATGACCCGGCGATTGGCATAGATTGGCCCTTGTCATCGCCGGAGTTGTCGGACAAAGACAGGGTTGCTCCGTTGCTGTCCGATGTCTCTGCGGACCGGTTGCCGCAGTACACGGCCTAGTTTTCGATGTCCGTATCAAGTACCCAACCCGTGCTGTTGATTGGCAGCAAAGGACAAGTTGGTCGCGCGTTATACCCTCGTTTACAAGCGGTAGGGTCGGTCGTCAGTGCAGCCAGAGAGGGCGCCGACGAGGTGGTGGATTTGGCGGACGAGCAAAATATTTGTTCCTTGCTCAGTTCGGTACGGCCGAGAATGGTCGTTAACGCGGCGGCGTATACCGCGGTCGATGCCGCTGAGGATGACGCCACCACGGCCACGCAGATCAACGGTATCGCTCCCGGAATTTTGGCCCGAGAATGCAACAGCATGGGTATTCCCTTGGTTCATTATTCGACGGATTATGTGTTCGATGGTGACGCCCAGAAGCCGTGGAGAGAGAGTGATGTGCCCGCCCCGCTCGGTGTCTATGGGCGCAGCAAGTTGGCGGGTGATCGGGCGATTGCGGCGGGGGGTGGCGCTTATCTGATCCTGCGAACCGGTTGGGTCTATGATGAGTCGGGCCATAATTTTTTACGTACCATGTTGAGGCTATTTGCCGAACGTGATGCGGTGTCGGTGGTGAGCGATCAGTTCGGTGCGCCAACATCGGCCAACGCGATAGCAAAGTGCACCTTGGCGATTCTTCAGCGTATCGATTTTGCTACCCAGTCAGGGCTCTATAATCTCAGTTGCGGCGGCGAGACCAGCTGGTTTGGCTTTGCGAGCGAGATTCTTGCCCGCAGCGGCCTAGCTTGCGAGTTGGCTGCGATTTCCACGGACCAGTATCCGACGCCAGCACGTCGCCCCCGGTATTCTGTGCTTTCCAGTGAGCATTTACACCAAACCTTTGACGTGGAAATGCCCGGTTGGAAAGACGCGCTTGTCGAGTGCATGGCGCGCCTGTAGGAGCGGGCTTGCCCGCGAAGCGGTTCGAGCGCAAGCCCGCCAGCACAACATGCCCAAGTTTAATTTTATGCTAATCCATTATTTTTTCTGGAAAAAAAATCTAATTTCACGTAAAATCACCATCCCTTTTTCAGGTTTATAACGATGGCTGGACAGCTCTATATCAAGACTTTTGGATGCCAGATGAATGACTACGATTCGTCGCGCATGGAGGATCTACTGGCGGCATCCCATGGCTTAATGCCGGTGGCCGACCCCGCGCGGGCGGACGTGTTGTTGCTTAATACCTGCTCGATTCGTGAAAAAGCTCAGGAAAAGGTATTCCACCAACTGGGTCGCTGGCGTCAGCTAAAGCAAAAACGGCCGGGGCTCGTGATAGGCGTGGGTGGCTGCGTTGCCAGCCAGGAAGGCGATGCGATTCGGGAACGTGCGCCCTACGTCGACCTTATTTTTGGTCCGCAGACGCTGCACCGGCTACCCGAGATGCTGGATCGGGTGAAACGTGAGCGCGGTCTGGTGATGGACGTGACCTTTCCTGAAATTGAAAAATTTGATCACTTGCCCGCGCCGAAGGCGGATGGCCCCAAGGCCTACGTATCAATCATGGAAGGTTGTAGCAAATATTGTACGTTTTGCGTGGTGCCCTATACCCGCGGTGAGGAAGTGAGCCGACCACTACTAGGCGTGTTGGCCGAGGTTGAGTCGTTGGCGGCGCAAGGTGTGCGCGAGATCTCGTTGCTGGGACAGAACGTGAATGCCTATCGAGGAGAGATGGATGATGGGGATACCGCCGATCTCGCTCTGTTGATTCATTACGTGGCGGCCGTTGATGGAATCGATCGAATTCGGTTCACTACTTCGCATCCCGCTGAGTTCAGCGACAGCTTAATCGAGGCGTTTGCCGAGGTGCCAGAACTGGTTAGTCATTTACACCTACCTGTCCAATCTGGCTCAGACCGAATATTGGCCATGATGAAGCGGGGCCACGTAGTAGCGGATTATGTCGACAAGATTCGACGCTTGCGTGAGGCACGGCCGGATTTAAGTTTGTCCTCGGATTTTATTATTGGTTTCCCGGGTGAAACCGAAGACGATTTTGAAGCTACCATGCAGTTGATTGAGAATATTGGTTTCGACCATTCCTTTAGCTTTATCTACAGCGCACGTCCGGGTACGCCAGCGGCATTTATGCCGGATGATGTACCGATGGACGTCAAACAGGCTCGACTCGCACGCTTGCAAAAACGTATTTTAGAAATGACGGGCGGTATCAGTAACACCATGGTCGGTAGTGTCCAGCGCGTATTGATTGAAGGCCCCTCGCGCAAGGATCCTAAGCAGATGTCCGGGCGCACCGAGAATAACCGGGTGGTTAATTTTGATGCCCCCGGTGTGTCTGTCGGCGGTTTTGCCCGCGTTGAAATCACTGAGGCCTTACCTAATTCTTTGCGTGGTGTCGTGAGTGTTGCCTCGAAGTGCTAAATGACTGAACACCCCTTCCATCTGGATTTCAATCTCGATCCTCCCGACAACGAAAGATTGGCGAACCTTTGCGGCGCGCTTGATCAGCATCTACGGCAGATCGAAGGTCGTCTCGGTGTTGAAATCAGCAATCGTGGCAATCGATTTCGCGTGATTGGCACCCCGGAAGGCGTGCGTGTGGCCGGTGATTTGCTTGAACGGATTTATGCATCGACCGAGGATGAGGTGTTAACTCCACAACAGGTGCATCTGTTTGTGCAGGAGTTGGGCGCAGATGCAGGACCTGTCGACACCAATGCAGGTGAGCAAGAGCCTGAGTTTGTAATGACCAAAAGAGGGCGTATCCGGCCTCGAGGGCAAAACCAAAACCACTATCTGGGCAATATCTCCCGGCATGACATAAACTTTGGCGTCGGTCCTGCGGGTACGGGGAAGACCTATCTTGCGGTCGCCTGTGCTGTTGATGCGTTAGAGCGCGATCAGGTTCGCCGTATTTTGCTGGTTCGGCCGGCGGTAGAAGCGGGTGAACGATTAGGGTTTTTGCCTGGTGATTTGGCGCAGAAAATCGATCCGTATTTAAGGCCGCTGTATGACGCCCTATATGAAATGCTGGGGTTCGAGCATGTTGCCCGACTCATCGATCGAAACGTGATCGAAATCGCGCCGCTGGCTTACATGCGAGGTCGCACGCTAAACGAATCCTTCGTGATTTTGGATGAGGCGCAGAATACGACTATCGAACAGATGAAAATGTTTCTGACTCGAATTGGTTATGGTTCGAAGGTCGTGGTCACCGGGGATGTGACCCAAGTGGATTTGCCCAAAGGCCAGCGTTCCGGTTTGCGCCATGCAACCGAGGTGTTGTCCGACATTGATGGTATTAGTTTTACTTTTTTCAATAGTCGTGATGTGGTTCGTCATCCCTTGGTGCAGAGTATTGTCGATGCCTATGCGAGCGATTCAGAGCAGTCGGACGAGTCCGGCGGCAGATAATAGTGCTGGATGTCGAGGTGCAGTATGCGGTTGAAGATGCCGGGATACCAACGGCAGATAGGCTGGAACATTGGGCGCGAGCGGCGGTCGATGATGTGGATGCCAGTGTCTGTATTCGATTGGTGGATCGCCCTGAAGGCACTGAGTTGAACCAGACCTATCGGGCGGGCGAGGGGGCGACTAATGTGCTGTCCTTTGCGACCGATATTGATATAGACATCGACCCCAAGCCGCTGGGGGACGTTGTTATTTGTTGCGATGTGGTTAGGGTCGAGGCAGACGAGCAAGGCAAGGCATTTGAACAGCATCTGGCGCATATGGTCGTACACGGTATGTTGCACCTGTGTGGGTATGACCACATCAAGGACGATGAAGCGCAGGTGATGGAGGCTCGAGAACGAGTGGTGTTGTCACGATTGGGGTATCCGGACCCTTATACGGGGTAGTCGGAGTGTTTTTCATTAACAGACGGGCATTATGAACGAAGGAATATCCAGCACTGGGTTTTCGGTGCGACGTTGTCTACATAAGTGGCGACGACGCTTGGCCGGTGAACCCGGGGATACTGAAGAAATTATTGAAGTGCTGCATCGCGCACAGCAGCGCGGTGTGTTGCGCAACGATGCGTTGGCCATGATAGAAGGTGTGTTGCAGGTGTCGGAATTGCAGGCGCGCGATATCATGATTCCGCGCGCGCAGATGGTGGTTCTCAATCGAGACGACCCGCCGCAGCGTTTCATGCCAACCATCATTGAGTCGGCGCATTCACGCTTTCCGGTTATCGCCGATGAGCGAGGTGATGTCGCTGGTATTTTACTGGCTAAGGATCTGCTGCCCTCCTGGGATGCGAACCAGGAAATAGCGCTGAAAGAAATACTCCGGCCGGCGGCTTTTATCCCTGAAAGCAAACGACTGGATATGTTGTTGAGGGAGTTTCGGGCGAGTCGAAATCACATGGCGATCGTGGTGGATGAGTACGGCGCGGTCGCGGGTCTGGTGACCATCGAGGACGTACTCGAACAAATCGTTGGCGAGATTGAAGACGAACACGATTTTGATGAAGACGCCATGTTGCTACAACTGCGCAGCAACCTCTATACCATCAAGGCGCTATATCCAGTCGAAGACTTTAACGAACACTTCGAAACGGATTTTAGCGTTGACGAGTTTGATACCATTGGCGGTTACATCACCAATCGTTTGGGACATATGCCGAAGCGAGGCGAGGATGTGACCATCGATCACTATCGTTTCGAGGTGGTGCGCGCCGACAGTCGGCGGGTCCATCTGCTACGCTTGCGAATTCTCCCTACCGAACCAGCTGAGCCAGAAGAGCGTTAGGACGCCTCTGATGTCGTTGGTGTCGGTACTGCTTGCGCTGGTTTCTGGCCTGTTTTTACCGCTGGCCTTCGCGCCGTGGGGGTGGTTCCCAGTGGCTTTGCTGTCTCCGGCGGTACTGTTTTTTCTCTGGCTCTCGGCAAACCCGCGTCAAGCATTCTGGCTGGGCATGATTTTCGGCATCGGTTATTTTGGCTTGGGGGTATCCTGGGTCTATGTCAGTGTGCACGATTTTGGCCACGTACCCGCGCCGGTCGCCGTCATCATCACCGGGTTGTTTGTTGCCGTGATGGCGCTGTTTCCGGCGCTGGCTGGATACGTCGGTAGCCGTATAGCCTGCTCGCAGCGACACGCGCTGCTGCTGGTGTACCCCGCAATGTGGGTGTTGGCAGAATGGGCGCGTGGCACGGTGTTTACCGGGTTCCCATGGTTGCATCTGGGTTACTCACAGCTGGAGTCACCGTTGCGTGCATTGGCACCTGTATTGGGGGTCTACGGTGTGTCGTGGATAACGGCCCTGATAGCGGGCGTTATGGTTTTTACACTGCGTACCCGTGGCAATCAACGCTGGATCGCGGCTGCGATGGTGTTATTGACGTTATCGGTGTCCGCTCGTTTTTCGACTCAGATATGGACCGAACCTTCGGGCCCAAAATTTTCAGTCGCTTTGGTGCAAGGCAATATCCCGCAGGATCAGAAGTGGCAATTGCATCAGCGCCAACCCACCCTGGATCTGTATCAAGAGCTGACGCTGGCGCATACCGATGTTGATGTGGTGATTTGGCCGGAGACAGCTGTGCCGGCATTTTGGCGTGATGTCGAAGCGGATTATCTCAAGCCGCTGCACGCAACGTTACGTGCCGAAGGCGTCACGCTGGTCACCGGGATTCCGATGATCGGGGACAGCGATTCTGATTATCGCAATGCGATGATTACCCTTGGAGCCGAGCAGGGTATTTATCATAAGCGTCATCTGGTGCCGTTCGGTGAGGTGTTTCCCTTCAAATCCTTGTTGGGCGGTATTTACGAGTTGGTTTTCGGTGTGTATTCGTCATTTACCCCGGGTGCCGATGATCAGCCTTTGCCCACGGTGAAGGGATACCCAACGGCAATGTCGATTTGTTACGAGATAGCATTCGGTGAAGAGGTCATCGAATCACTGCCCGAGGCCGAATTGTTGATTAATACCAGCAATGATGCCTGGTTCGGTAGCTCCATCGCGGCGGATCAGCATATCGAGATCGCGCGGATGCGGGCGCTGGAAACCGGGCGTTATTTGCTGCGTGCGACCAATACCGGGGTAACGGCGGTGATCTCGCCGACGGGGACACTATTGGCGCAGGCGCCACAATTTGAACAGTTCGTGCTGGAAGCTGAGGTGTTGCCGATGCAGGGGGCGACGCCTTATGTGAAGATTGGTAATCGTTGGTTGTTGCTATTGCCGGTACTGTTGATCGTATCGCTCGTTATGAGGCGGAGACAGTAAGGCAGGTGGATCGGGTTGTACGGGGGCTTTCATCCCTGATGATCTGTCTGAATGATCATATAGATTATCCTACTCAGGAGGATCGCGTTGGTAACCTTCGTTGCCACATTCGGGGCAGGCCTGTATGTGCCTCACGGATTCAATCACCAATGCATAGCCGCAGTTGCTGCAGTACAGCGTGCCGGGACCGGTGATCTCACCGGAGGTGTATTGATCGTTGGATTGCGCACGCTCGGCCAGTTGCATCAACTCAACGCTGGTTTGATCGGCAACCCGAGTAAACAGTTCCAGTAAGCGATCTTCAATTTGCCCTAGATCGAAGCGAAACCAGGCCTTGAGTTCCTCTCCTGTATTGGCGATATGCTCACCCGCATCGTCAAGGTCGCGTTTCAGATAAGCGGCGACGTTATCCGCTTCTTCGCGGGATAGTTCTTTCAGTTCGACGGCGGTGTCGCGCGCACGATCGATCAACTTTCGAACTGGAGTCAGGGTGTGTTCTTCAGCACTGTGTAGAGCCTCGTGGACCCGTTCCATCATGCGATGGTAGGCCGCTTCGAGTCGTTTCTCGAGATCATTGGATTTGGGCGCGCTCATGTCTGATTATCTCCCTTCAGGATGATATTTTGAGGTCATAGTTTAAGTTTGGCTCAAATTTGGGGTTTTTCCAGCGTACTGTCGGTGGAAACTGGCTTGCCGATAGGCAGACTCGCGACATTGTGTTGAAATACACGGTATTACGGTTGCTGCGAAAGAACGACGAATTTATGCAAGATTTCTATAATCCCGGGGAACTGGAAACCGAGGTTCAGGCCTACTGGGACGACAATCAGACCTTCCGTGCCGATGAGTCGGCCAAAGGCGAGAAATACTATTGTCTGGCGATGTTTCCCTATCCCAGTGGGCGCCTGCACATGGGCCATGTGCGCAATTACACCATTGGTGACGTGATTTCGCGTTATCAGCGCATGAATGGAAAGAATGTCCTGCAGCCGATGGGTTGGGATGCGTTTGGCTTGCCAGCCGAGAATGCGGCGCACAAAAACAAGGTACCGCCAGCCAACTGGACGTACGAGAACATTGACTATATGCGCGGCCAGCTCAAACGACTGGGCTTTGGTTATGACTGGAGCCGCGAGCTGGCCACCTGCCGCCCGGAGTATTATCGCTGGGAGCAGTGGCTGTTCACCCGGCTGCTGAAAAAGGGGCTGGTTTACAAAAAGATGGCGCATGTGAACTGGGATCCGGTCGATCAGACGGTGCTTGCGAACGAGCAGGTGATCGACGGTCGCGGCTGGCGTTCTGGGGCACTGGTTGAGCGGCGTGAGATTGATCAATGGTTTATGCGCATCACCGATTACGCGGAGGAGCTGCTAGAGGGGCTGGACAAGCTCGAGGGTTGGCCCGACGCCGTGTGTACCATGCAGAAAAACTGGCTTGGCCGTTCCGAGGGTATCGAGGCCGAGTTTCGTGTGGTGGATTCCGATCAGGCCATTCGCATCTACACCACGCGGCCCGACACGATGATGGGCGTGACCTATCTTGCGGTTGCAGCGGAACATCCGTTGGCGCACCAGGCCGCGGAGAACCATCCGGGGGTTGCCGAATTCATTGCCGAGTGCGCACGTTCCGGTACATCGGAAGCCGAACTCGAAACCGCTGAGAAAAAGGGCGTCGCGCTGGGCATTAATGCCATTCACCCGCTGACGGGGGCTGAGGTTCCGGTTTGGGCGGCCAATTTTGTGTTGATGGGTTATGGCACTGGGGCAGTGATGTCGGTTCCGGCCCACGATCACCGTGATCATGAGTTTGCCCTTGCCCACGGCTTGCCGATTGTTGCTGTTGTATTTCCGGTGGCGGGTGAAGCCCCGGATTTTGATGTCGAGGCGTTTGTCGACAAGGGTGTGTTAAAAAATTCCAACGGGTTTGATGGATTGACCTCGGCCGAGGCATTTACCGCTATCGCTGACCAGCTACGAGAGAAGGGTTTGGGCGAAATTCAGACCAATTGGCGATTACGTGACTGGGGTGTTTCCCGGCAGCGTTATTGGGGTTGTCCGATTCCTGTTATTAACTGCAAGAGCTGTGGTTCGGTGCCGGTGCCGGAGGATCAGCTGCCGGTGGTGTTGCCTGAAGACGTCGAGTTTGAAGGTGTTGGGTCGCCGCTCAAGCAAATGCCGGAGTTCTATCAGGTTGCCTGTCCAACCTGCGGTGGTGATGCCGAGCGTGAGACCGATACCTTTGATACCTTCTTCGAATCATCTTGGTATTTCGCTCGATTCACCGGGCCTGACAACGATCAGTCGATGCTCGATCAACGCGCGCGCCAATGGCTGCCGGTGGATCAATATATCGGTGGTATAGAACATGCGGTATTGCATTTATTGTACGCGCGATTTTTTCACAAGTTGATGCGCGACGAGGGTCTGGTTGACGGAGACGAACCGTTCACCAATCTTTTGACGCAGGGCATGGTGCTTAAGGATGGTGCCAAAATGTCCAAGTCGAAGGGTAACACGGTTGATCCGCAAGGCTTGATCGAAGAGTACGGCGCGGATACGGTGCGCTTGTTTATGATGTTCGCAGCGCCGCCCGATCAATCGCTGGAGTGGTCGGATGCGGGGGTCGATGGTGCATTTCGTTTTCTAAAGCGGCTGTGGAAGCTGGTGGCTAGCCATGTTAATGACGGTGGCGGAGACGAGTTGGACGTCGGGTCGCTTGATCACGCAGGCAAAGATCTTCGTCGCCAGATTCACGAGACCATTGCCCGGGTGAGTCAGTCCATCGGTGAGCGTTATACCTTCAATACCGCTATTGCTGCGGTAATGGAGTTGATGAATGCGGTAAACAAGAGTGGAGCCTCCTCGGCGCAGGCCTCGGCGTTGCGTCAGGAAGCACTGGATGCCATGGTGCTGCTGTTGTCACCCATTGTGCCGCATATCTGTCATCACTTGTGGCAGGCGTTGGGTCATACAACGTCGGTAGAGTCGGAGTCATGGCCCCAAGCGGATCAGGATGCAATGGTGCGCAGCACGGTGGAGATTGTGGTGCAGGTAAACGGTAAGCTGCGCGGCAAGTTTTTGGTGGCAGCGGGTGCCAGTAAAGATGAGATAGAAGCGGCGGCGTTGGCGGATGAGAATGTGCAGCGTTTTCTGGATAAGCCGGTAAAGAAGGTCATTGTGGTGCCTGGCAAGTTGGTGAATGTGGTTGTCTAGGCGGCTGTCGAATGTCCTCTTGCTGTGGCTGGCGGGTTGGCTGCTGAGTGGCTGTGGATTCCAGTTGCGCGGTGATATGGTGTTGCACGGTGTCGGCTCGATCTATGTCCACGCCAGCAATAAGGTCGATGGTATTACGCCGCGACTGCAACGTCAGTTTGTTGCGGCTGGGATCGAGTTGGTCGAGAGTCAGGAACATGCGGATGTCTCGCTGCGAATCACTCGGGATCGTTTTGATCGTCGGGTATTGAGTGTCAGTCAGGCCAACCGGGTTCTTGAGTATGAATTACAGTATCAAGTTGAATACGTGTTGCAACAAGGTGGCATATCTCAGTTACCGGTTATGGTGACGATGACGCGTGATTTTGTGAATGATGAAGAGAACGTACTGGGAACCAGCGCACAGGCATCGGTGGTTCGAGAGGAATTAGAGCGGGATATTGTGCAAGCGTTGTTAAGAAAGATTAATGCGCAGTTACGATATTTGGCAGTTGGAGAGACGTCATCGAAGTAAAACCGCAACAACTTGCGCAACATCTGCAGCGTGGAGTGGCGCCGGTTTATTTTGTGCATGGCGATGAGCCGTTACAGCGAGAGGAGTCCGCTGATCTTATTCGGCGCCAGGTGATGGCCCAAGGTGAAGTGGAGCGTGAGATATTTCATGTTGCCAGAGATTTTGACTGGGATACGCTGACCACTCTGGGTAGTGAGATGTCTTTATTCGCCGAGACCCGTTTGGTTGAACTCAAACTGGGGGCTACCCGAGTGCCTGCGGCGGGAACCAAGGCATTCATCGCCTATACTGAACAACTACCCGAAGGGGTGACACTGCTGGTGACAGCCGACAGGCTGGATGCGAACCAGCGCAAGAGTCGCTGGTGTAAGGCTCTGGCCAGCGCAGGGGTAGAAACCGTGTGTTGGCCAATCAAAGGCGCGATGCTGGGGCGTTGGCTCGAAGCTCGTCTGGCCTCGGTCGGTCTGGGTGCGGATCCCGATGTAGTACAGTTGTTATTGCAAAGAGTGGAAGGCAACCTGCTGGCGGCGCGTCAGGAAATCGAGCGTTTAAGGTTGCTGCACGGCGAAGGTCGGATCACTATGGATAGGGTTGCCAGCGGAGTCGGTGACAGCGCACGTTATGATGTGTTTTCATTGGTGGATGCCGCACTTCAGGGTGATGTGGCTAGGGTGTGCCGCATTATTGATCGGCTCCGCGACGAAGGTGTCGAGCCGACGTTGATATTATGGGCGCTTAGCCGAGAGGCGCAGCGATTGAGCCTTTTGTCGCATGGCTCGGTGAGAGGCGAACCGTTGGATCGCATGATGTATTCCGAGCGTGTTCCCAAGCCGGCGCAGGCAGGCGTTCGCAAAGCCCTGTCGGCACGTGGATTGAGATACTGGCAACGCGTTGTGCAGCGTTGTGCTGAAGTTGACCGGGTATTGAAGGGGCGTCGACATGGCGATGTCTGGGATGGTCTGCTCGGCATTGGTTTGTCTATGGCTCGCAGTCCGGTGTGTTAGAGAATGTATTATTGATGATGGCTTTATGACAAACGATACACAATTGGATATTCAAAAATATATGTTGGAGCTTGGGCGCAACGCGCGTCAGGCTGCACGGGTGTTGGCGCGCGCCGAAACCTCGGCAAAGAATCGCGCGCTGGATTTGATGGCATCCGCGATAGAAGATACCGCCGCTGAATTGATCTCGGAGAACGCCCAAGATCTTGCCGCAGGTGAGGCCAATGGTCTTGATGCTGCACTACTGGATCGGCTTGAGTTGAATCCCGATCGAATTGCAGCGATGGCAGAGGGCTTGCGTCAGATTGCCGCGCTACCTGATCCGATCGGCGAGATCAGTGAGATGAGTTTTCGTCCTTCTGGTATTCAGGTTGGGAAGATGCGCGTGCCTTTGGGTGTGGTCGGAATCATCTATGAGTCCAGACCTAACGTCACCGCCGATGCCGCGGGTTTGTGTTTGAAGTCGGGTAATGCGGCAATTCTCCGAGGGGGTTCGGAGGCACTGCATTCGAATCAGGCGATCGCGCGTTGTATCGAAAGTGGTTTACGTGCGGCAGACCTGCCGATGGAGTCAGTGCAGGTCGTCAAGGTCACCGATCGTGCTGCAGTAGGCGAATTAATTCGCATGGAGAATTACGTGGACGTCATTATTCCACGGGGTGGTAAGGGACTGATTGAGAGGGTGAGTGCCGATGCACGCGTGCCGGTGATCAAGCATCTGCACGGTGTATGTCATGTCTACATCGATGATGATGCCGATCACGACAAGGCAATACGCGTTGCATTTAATGCCAAGACGCAGCGCTATGGAACCTGCAATACCATGGAAACATTATTGGTGGCACGCTCAGCGGCTGCCGATATATTGCCAGAGTTATGTCGCCAGTATTTTGATGAGGACGTGGAACTGCGGGGTTGCGCCGAAACCTGTGCCATTATTTCTTCCTGCAAGCCGGCAAGCGATGAAGATTGGGACGAAGAGTATCTGGCACCGATACTATCGATTCGAATCGTCGATGACCTCACCGAGGCGATGGAACACATTCATCATCACGGCTCGGGTCATACTGAATCCATTATCACTGAGAACTTTAGTCACGCGCAGAGTTTTCTGCGTGAAGTCGATTCAAGTTCAGTCATGGTGAATACCTCAACGCGTTTTGCCGACGGGTTCGAGTATGGCCTGGGTGCCGAGATCGGCATTAGTACCGACAAGATACATGCACGTGGTCCGGTAGGTCTGGAGGGACTGACCTCGCAGAAGTATATCGTTCTGGGTGATGGCCATATCCGACAGTAGTCCTATCGCGGCGCTCGGCGTATTGGGTGGTACGTTTGACCCGGTTCACTTGGGGCATTTGTCCATCGCGCGTGATGTGCGGACACAGCTTGGCTTGCAGAAAGTGCTATTTATCCCCGTTGGTGAGCCACCGCATCGCGCCGCACCGGTCGCGTCTGCGGAGGAACGCGCCGAGATGCTGGAACTGGCATTGGTCGATGAGGCGTTCCTGTTCATGGATCGGCGTGAACTGGATCGTGATGGCCCGTCCTATATGTATGACACCCTGATATCCTTACGCGAGGACTACCCGGGCTCGGCCCTGATTTTATTGCTTGGGACCGATGCCTTTGCGCACCTGCCAAGCTGGTATCGCTGGACCGAACTCACCGATGTGGCGCATCTTGCAATAATGGCGCGACCCGGGTTTTCGACGCAGTGGAATGATGAGCTGGGGGTATTTGTCCACGACCATGCGGCGGACGAAGCGAGTGATCTATTGCGAGTAACGCATGGATTGGTGACCGAAATCCCGGTGTCTCAGGTTGATATTTCCTCCAGCGATTTGCGCAGGTGCTTGGCAATCGGCGATAATTGTAACCAACAGTTGCCTGAGGGGGTCGCCCAACGGCTGTGTGGTCAACGAACGTACAATGTAGTGGTAGATAAATGAAGTCAGAAGAACTGGTTCAAGTGATCCTCGATTCGATTGAGGAAAGTAAAGCTGAGGCAATCGAGGTTATTGATGTCCGAGGGAAAACGAGCATTACTGACGTGATGATTGTCGTCAGCGGCACATCCAGTCGCCATGTAAAGTCGGTCGCCTCCAATGTCAGTCATGATCTCAAAAAGATCGGCATACTGCCTCTCGGAGTGGAGGGGGAAGATGAGGGTGAGTGGGTCTTGCTGGATTTAGGTGATGTGATCTTGCACGTGATGCAGCACCGAACGCGTGCGTTTTATCAGCTGGAAAAACTGTGGTCGGTTGATACCGCCGATGCGGTTGCCGAGGCGCCTTAGCATTTCCTTGGTCCTTGGTTGCCAGGGAGGTATTCACAGCGTATTCCGTGCAGACATCTCGAATACCACGGTGGTTTCTATCGGCACTCCGAATAATCGATTCAGGCAAACCGAAACAGCGTTTTGATGGGATCCGATAACGTCGCGAGCTCAGCGGCGTCAATATTGAGCGGCTTCTGATTGGAAAAATTGGTGTAATCACGCCACCAGGGTCGGGTATACACCAGATAAAGTATCGGGCGGGAGCGATCGCTCAGATTTGCCGTGCCGCCATGTTGCAGGCGCGCATCAAATAGATAACATCCGCCAAACTCCGGGAACAAGGAAACCGAGTCCTTGATCGGCGGCGGTTCTTTCCAGCCACTGGGATTCCTGTGGGAGCCTGGCCAGATGCGAGTGGTCCCCGTCAGCGGTGTTAGCGGCAGTAGCGGCACCGCCACGGTTATGGTGTACGTCGGTAGTGATTGGCTCAGCGCCTCATCTTCGAACAAATAGGGATAGTCCACGTGTACGTGTTGATCGGCAGCACCCGGAAGGGAACTGACCGCGGTATAGGCATCGAGGATACAATCAGCCCCCAGCAAACGGGTGACGATGGGCATCAGAAAGGGATTGAGTAGCAGTTCGACATCGCTGAAGGGTGGTTTGATTTCCACCGCGAGCATGCTGCGCTTGTCCCCAACCTGTTTGTTGTTGGCTTCGGCGCCGACTACCTCATAACGATCAATATAGGCCTGATGTACGCGTTCCAGTAGAGCGGTGTCGAACACATTGTTTATGCCTACCGCGCCATTTTTTTGCATACACGCACGGGTCTGTTCGACCAGTGCGGGACCGGCCTGCTGGTTACCCAGATCTTCCTCGCTGACGCTATATACGAGTTGTTCTGACATCGCGCCAACCCGTCGTACTGTGCATTAGCTCATTGATCTAGCGTTTAGCTGGGTCAGAATCTGTGTCGCGATCTCGTTGGTGGGATCATTTGTCAGTGCATCTGCGGCGGCCTTCTTGGCCGCATCCAACTGGTTGGTTGCTACGTAGATCTGTGCCAGACCCGCATGCGAGCCGGCCCAGCTGGAATCCAGTTCAAGTGCCGACTGAAAGTGGGTGATCGCCTTGTCAAATTGTTGCTGGTGGCTCAACAAGTTACCGAGAAAGGTGTGGATCTCTGCCGTCGCTTGCAGGCTGAGTAGTTTTTCGGTGGACTCTATGGCCCCATCGACATCTCCGCGCAGCGCGAGAACGTTGGCATAGTGGCCTTGAATTTCAACATTGTCAGGGGCAAGTTCGGATGCCTTTTGCAGACAAGGATGGGCATCGTCGTTCTTTTGAGTGCGGACGTAGCACAAGCCTAGTTTGTGCCAGGCGTCGGCGTCGGTATTATCAGCATCGCAAATGACGTGATACAGGGAGATGGCATCGGCGTACTGGCCGGTTTCGAGCAGGGTAAGTGCCTTGGCCTTGGCTTCGGAGTTATCGGGCATGCATGGTTCCTAGTTTCTTCGTAAATGTTCAGAGATTGCGATCGGCGTTGGGAAGCGCATCACAATTAAATATGACGATACCGTGAATGTTAGCAAGGTAGCGATCTGGATCAAATAAGAAGTTTCCTCGCGGATCAGTTCCGCATCGAGTGCGAGAATCGCGATCAATAAGGAAAATTCGCTTATTTGCCCCAATCGGCAGCCTATTTCCTTGGAAAGTGCGGGCTTCTCCCCGGTTTGGATCAATAGTCGGGCAAATACCCAGGGTTTTATCACCAGCATGGTTACCGCGATGACGGCCGCTGGCAGCAGGACTTGAGAGGCGATACTGAGATCGAGTCCGGCGCCCAGCGAAAAGAAGAACATGATCAGAAAAAAGTCGCGCAGGGGCCGCAGACTTTCGGCGATAAAGCGGGCAATCGGGCTGGTCGCAAGGGTGACCCCGGCGATAAACGCGCCGATTTCGTGGGATAGTTCAAATACCGTGGCCAATTCCGCCATCCCCAGACACCAGCCAATAGCGAGCAGAAAAATATACTCCTGAATCTGGTCAAAGCGACTGATCAGACGGTGTAGCACGTGGCGGGCAAATAGAAATGATGCACCAACCAACAGTGGAACCGATAAAAACAGCCAGATCAGGTCAGTGACCGCGACTCCGTCATGGGATAGGCCCTGAATCAGCATTAGCACGATAATGGCAATCAAATCCTGAAGCAGTAACACGCTGATCATGATTTCGCCCGTGTGTTGGTGATGAAGTGCGGTGGTAGGAAGTAATTTGAGGCCAATAATAGTACTCGAGAACATCAGTGCGGCCGCAATAATCGCAGATTCAACCAGTGAGTATCCGAACATCAAGCCGATGGCGAGCCCCGAAAGCGCGAAAATGGTCGAACTGATGATGGTCACCCTGGTGGTGTTGCGCAGCATATGCAGAAGTTCCTGAGGCTCCAGATCCAGTCCCAACAGAAACAACAGAAAAATAATACCGACATGGGCCATGTCCTGAATCAGCGACGGATCAGTAATCAGGCCGCTGACGGAGGGTCCGGCGATCAAACCAAGCACGATATAGGCCACCAGCAGCGCCTGACGACAATACAGGGCGATGGTCGCGATCAGGGCGGCACCTGAAAATATCAGGAACATGGCGTTGACAATCTGGTCTTCAGGCATGCAGTGACCATACAAGGAAGACGGGTTCGTATTCAAGTGCCTGAATTTGAAATTTTGTAGCGCGGTTGCTGTATCTTTGAGTCCTTACCTTGTAGTTTGTATCTATATGAAGATCCGCCTCATTGCCGCCGGTACACGACAGTCTGCCTGGGTCGACGAGGGGTTCACGACCTACGCCAAACGCATGCCGCGCGAGTCCGGGTTTGAGTTGGTTGAGGTTCCAATCGTTAAGCGCGGTAAATCAAACAATATTCCGCGCGTGATGGAAGATGAAGGCAAAAAGATGCTGGGGTATGTGGGCTCCGGGTCGATTGTGGTCACCCTCGATCAAAATGGACAACTGTTTAGCAGCGAGGATTTGGGTGAGCAGATGCAACGCTGGATGATGAGCGGACAGGATGTGGCGCTGCTGATTGGCGGTCCTGATGGCTTGTCGCCAGCCTGTCACGCGCGCGGCGATTTGTCGTGGTCGCTGTCGCGAGCCGTGTTTCCGCATGGATTGGTTCGGGTTATGGTGGTGGAGCAACTGTATCGCGCATGGACGTTGGTAAAGGGTCATCCCTACCATCGAGCATGACTGATTCCCGTCTGGTGCTTGCCTCGAAGTCGCCGCGTCGCCGCGAATTGTTGCGACAACTGGATATCACCTATGATTGCGTGTCGATTGATGTTGATGAGTCCTTGCGCGACGGCGAATCAGCAATCGATTTTGTGCGGCGACTGGCCATGGAAAAGGCCCACACCGGTTGGCAGATTCAGAAGACGGAATTGGCTCGCCCCACACTCGGGGCCGATACCATTGTTGTCGTGGATGGCGCTATTCTGGGTAAGCCGCGAGGTAAAGACGATGCGTTGCGCATGATGTCGATACTGTCGGGGCGGACGCATCAGGTGATGTCTGCCGTGGCGATGGTTGCGAACGACAGCGCGCTTCGATTGTCTATCAGTGAGGTCGGTATGCGAAGTACCACGGATGCCGAACGGGAAGCCTATTGGGATAGCGGTGAGCCCGCTGACAAGGCGGGCGCGTATGCGATTCAGGGATTGGCAGCAATGTTTGTGGAGCGTCTGCACGGTAGTTATTCCGGGGTGATGGGTTTGCCGCTATTTGAGACGGTTGATTTACTGAGTCGGTTTTCGATCTATCCCCCGTTGATGAAGCCTATATAAGGATTGTGGTTCGTGAGTGAAGAAATTCTGATCAATGTGACGCCGCGAGAAACACGGGTTGCACAAGTCGAAAACGGTCTGTTGCGCGAAGTATTCATTGAGCGTAGCGGTCGCCGTGGCATCGTCGGTAACGTGTACAAAGGCAAGGTGTGTCGTGTGCTGCCCGGCATGCAGGCCGCATTTGTTGATGCCGGGCTCGAGCGTGCGGCCTTTCTGCACTGCTCTGATATTACCGGACGACGCGAGGGTGACGACGATAGCAAGAACGTCAGCATCAACGAATTGGTGTCTGAAGGGCAGGAGATTATTGTTCAGGTGGTCAAGGACCCGCTGGGTACCAAAGGCGCTCGACTCACGACTCAGTTGTCTATCCCATCGCGCTATCTGGTGTATTTATCGAACATTTCCAACGTTGGAGTATCACAGAAGATAGATAACGATGAGGAGCGTCGACGCCTGAAGGCCGTGTTGACGGACTTTGTTAGTACGATTGACTGCGGTGGATTTATCGCCCGCACGGCAGCTGAAGGGGTTTCCGAGGAGGCCTTAAAAGCCGATATGGATTATCTCTACAGGCTGTGGACATCCATTAATGATAGAGGTAAGGGTTCTGGCTGCGGCGTGATTCACGAGGATCTGCCGTTGGCGTTACGCGCGCTACGAGACTTTCCTGGTCCGGATATAGAGAAGGTTCGGATCGATTCAAAAGAGACCTATGATCGTGCCAGGGAGTTTGCGCAGTCGTATATCCCGGAGGCCATCGACAAGCTTGAGTACTATCCTGGCGAGCGGCCGCTGTTTGAGCTGTTTGGTATCGAGGACGAAATTCACCGCGCACTGGATCGTAACGTGCAGCTAAAGTCGGGCGGTCATCTGGTGTTTGATCAAACCGAGGCGATGACAACCATTGATGTGAACACCGGGGCATTTGTTGGGCACCGTAACCTCGAGGAAACGATCTTTAAGACCAATCTTGAAGCGGCTCAGGCAATTGCGAGACAGCTGCAGTTGCGTAATCTGGGCGGTATTATCATTATTGATTTTATCGACATGACAGAACCTGAACACAAGCGCCAAGTATTGCGAGCGCTGGAAAAAAGTCTGGAGAGTGATCACACCAAGACCACGATCAGCGAGGTGTCGGCGCTGGGATTGGTGCAGATGACCCGCAAGCGTACGCGCGAGAGTCTGGCCCATATTTTGTGTGAGACATGCCCTGTTTGCCAAGGCCGCGGCGAACTCAAGACACCCGAGACGGTGTGTTATGAGGTGTTTCGTGAACTGTTGAGAGAGGCTCGGCAGTTCGATGCGCAACAGTTTCTGGTTTTGGCTTCACAGGATGTGGTTGACATGTTGCTGGACGAGGAAGCGACCAGTCTTGCGGAGCTGGAGGCCTTTATCAATAAGCCAATCAAGTTGCAGGTCGAGTCGCTGTACACGCAGGAACAGTACGACGTCGTTTTGATGTGATTCGAAAAAGTGCCTTTATTCTGTGGGCTGTGTTCGCGGGGTGGTTGGCGCTGACCGCCAGCATCAGTTTGTTTTGTCAGTTCTGGCTGCCACACACCGTTATATACAAAGATCTGCTTGAGCAATGGGTTGCAGACACCAGTGGTTATTGGATTGAAATAGGCTCGGTGCGAGGCCAGTGGCGAGGTTTGCAGCCGGGTGTCGTGATTGAAGGCGTTCAGATTATGCAGCCCGATACCAATCGGGTGGCATTTGAGATCGAGCAGGTTTCTGTTGGTGTTGCGCTGATTCAGAGCATGTTTTCCGGACGCCTGTCATTGGGCTATGTTGAGGCAGACATGAGCTCGCTTTCCATAGAGCGTTATAGCGATGGCCACATCGGGCTCCCGGGGTTTTCTTCCGCGCAGGGATCCCCGACTTCAAGCTTGTCCATCCCCAATGTGCGCAATATCAGGTTGCGTGTCGGGACGTTGCAGTGGAACGATCGTCCGTTAGATAAGACCTTGACACTGGATGGCGTCGACGTGTTCTTCGATCGCACCCCATTTGATGATCGACTGGAAATCAGCTTGACGCAAGCAGGGGAATTAGCCGAGTCCATGCGCTTGTTGATGGTGACCGATTCGCTTGAGATCTCGGCTGGGGTGACTGGACCGGTTTATTTTCAGGCTATTGGTTTGCAGTTGGCGCAGCTTGCTCCGTTTCTGGGCAGCGATTTTATGCAAGATTTTCCCGTTACCGCGGGTCGGGTGGATCTGGAGCTGTGGGGCGATCTGGAGCGGGCGCGTTTGACCGGGCTGTCGGGCCAGACCCTGATTGATGAGCTGAATCTTCGCCACAGTAATGTGCGTTTGCCCGAGGTATCTGCCAATCTGAATTGGCGCTATACGGACCGCGGTTGGCGTCTGGATCTGGATGAGCTCGCGTTTCGCCATGACCAGGATGTGCTTGAGATTGCTCAGCTATCGATCACCAGGAAGAAGCCGGCCGCGGGAGGCCAGGCCTATTTTCTGCTGGGAACGGACGCGCTCGATCTCGGTGAGATAAACAGGTTCTTGTATGCCCATGAACTGGTTACAAAAACCGACTCGGCATTGCAGCTGTCAGGTACGGTCGAGGATTTTCGGTTACGACGAACTGGATCGGGCGAGCAAGCGCTGTATACGGTGAGTGGTGTCGCCAACCAGATTGGCGTCAGTCAGATATCACAACAGTTAACGGTATCGGGTGTTAATGGACTGTTAAGCGGGAGTCGCTCATCAGGCCTAGTTTGGCTGAGTTCGAATGAGATGATCTTCAGGTACGAACCCTGGTTTGATGAGCCGCTGCCTTCCGCCGCACTGGCAGGCATGGTGTCGTGGCATAGCGATGCGGGAAACACGTCAGTGCGCAGTGACGCGTTGATCGCCAGAACAGCAACGCTCAAAACACAGAGCCGGTTCGAGATTGACCTGTCGCCCGATTCGTCGCCGAACGTCGATCTACAAATCGACATACTCGACGGAGACATCGCTGCGCTGGGTCGCTACCTGCCATTTCGGGTTATGCGGCCAACCTTGGCCACATGGTTGGCGCGAAGTTTACCGTCTGGGCATTTTGACCGCGGTGGTGTCGTGTTGAGGGGCAAGCTCGATGATTTTCCATTTGATCATAACGAAGGCCGGTTTCAGGCGTTGTTGGATATTTCGGACACCGAGTTGGACTACGGCCAAGGTTGGGAACCGCTCAAGTCGTTGGAAGCAGGAATACTGTTTGACGGACGACGGATGGAACTGCCTGCTCGGCAAGGGCGGATCTACGATACCTCAGCGATCGGTACGACAGCGGTTATTGAGGATCTTTTATCAGATGATGCCGTCCTCAGCCTAGATGTGGTTGCGGTCGGTGATTTTGGCGATGGATTACGGTATCTAAAAAACACCCCGTTGAAGGACACGGTCGGTCCACACATCAACGCAGCGGCAGGCAGCGGCGGTAGTGATCTGCGGCTGGTTGTGGATTATCCGTTGTTTGGCAAGGCGGTCAGCGTGGATGGGTCGCTCAGGCTAAGCAATGCCAAACTGGGATTTAGTGAGCAAGGCATCGAGTTTGATGAGATCGAGGGTGAGATTACCATCCGTGATACGGGTGTGTGGGCAGATGATCTGCAAGCAACACTGGTGGGGCGAGCGGTGACGGTCTCGATAGAAACTCCCGATCCGGACGAGCAGAAACCGGGTGCAGAGTCCTGGATTACGCTTGATGGCACGTTTGGTCCAGCGGATTACAATCAACTGTTTCCATCCAGTTGGTATCAACACTTGGCTGGTGAGGCCAAGTGGCGGGCGCGAATGGTGTTGCCCAAGCTTGTTTCGCGAGATCATCCGGTGACGCTTGATCTGACATCCGATCTTAGGGGGCTCGCGGTTGATCTCCCTGACCCGCTGTGGAAGTACCAGTCCGATCCTGAGTCATTTTATCTGCACACGGTACTGGCACCGGTCGGCATGCGAATGATCGAGATCGACTATCGCGACCAGTTGCGCGGAGTCTTCGATCTTGATGGCCTGAGGGTGGCTGCTGTGATCCCGGCTGAGGTCGTACTGGGTGCTGGCGAGCTGTCCTGGCCGGTATCAGGTCGTGCCCGCTTGTCCGGCGAGTTGGATCATTTGGACATTTCGAATTGGCAGGCATTGCTGGATTCGGAAGCCGACGAAGAAGTGACCGTACCGTTGTTTAACCAGATTGATTTAGCGGTGGCCGAGTTGTCAGTGGCCGGGCTGACCGCGAGCCAGGTACAACTCAGTCTTTTGTACCACCGCGAAGACTGGCACGGTGAAATCGATAGTGATCAGGTCAAGGGCAGGATCGTTCTCGATTATTCGGCGGGTCAATTGGATCAATTGAGGATGGATCTTGATCATCTGAATTTTGTTGCGGCAGAGGAGGGTGAGTCGATTGCGCCATCTGACCTGCCCGCAATGAACATTCAGATTAAACGGCTGGTCTATGATGGTGTGGATTTTGGTCGGGTCGGCCTACATACTTCGCCGTTGGTTGATGGCTTGTCGGTGGACGAGTTCAGTATGCACTCGGATTCCCTGAAAGCGATGGCCACTGGCCGTTGGTCGGGTCGTTCGGAGGCTATGCGATCGCAGTTTGAGATCGAGCTGGAGATCCCTCAAATTGACAGCGCCCTGTCCATGTTTGGTTTCGATGGCGGCATCCGCGATGCAGATGCGCGTGCAGAGCTAAAAGTACAGTGGCCTGATTCACCCATGAATATGGATCTGAAAGCGCTGTCTGGTTCGATGGAAATTGATGTTGGCAAAGGTAGTTTGCCAGAGGTGAAGCCGGGTGTAGGTCGGGTTCTGGGGTTGTTGAGCTTGCAAACGATACAGCGACGATTATCGCTGGATTTTTCTGATCTGCTCGGTAAGGGATTCAGCTTCGATCGTATTGAGGCTACCTTCGAGTTTGATCAGGGCGATGCCTATACTGATTCGATGACGGTGACAGGGCCTGCCGCGCTGATTGAGGTGTCTGGCCGCACTGGCATGATCGCGCGCGATTATGATCAGCTTATTACCGTCACACCTAAAGTGACGTCTTCACTGCCTGTCGCGGGCGCACTGGTCGGAGGGCCGGTGGTGGGCGCCGCATTGTTTCTCGTACAAAAGCTACTGGGTAGCGAGATAGAAAAGCTCAGCAGTTATCAGTATCGGCTCACGGGTGGATGGGATGACCCGATTATCACGCCGAAAGACCCAAAGAACCCGGTGGCGCCAGCAACCGACTTGCGGTAGTGAGCCGAGCCCCGTTAGCAGGGTTGGGTATATATCGGAATAATAGCCCTTGCCATGCTATGCTCAGAGGCCATGCTTAGAACATTATCCACACTATTTGCGTTGGGTCTGACGCTGGTTACAGGCGGTGCGCTGGCGGCCGACAGCGACGCAAGTTTTACGCTGTCGGCCGACGTGTGGGCCAGCCCCCGTAGCGGTTTATCGGTGCGTAACATGGTCGGGGTGGCCGAGGCGGTAAAACGTTTGAATTCAACCGATAGTGCGCAACTGCAGGTGCATTTCCCGCAAGGAGAAAATGGTAGCCTGTGGGCCGATGAGTTGCGCGCATGGCTGGTATCGTTGGGGCTTGAGTCATCGCGTATTCAGCTCTATCCCGATGCGTCATCCGATCATGGGTTGACGTTACGGGTAGCGGAGGTTCAATAGTGGATGCCTGTGTCGCCGCTGCCGTACAGATGGCCTCGGGTCCGAATGTCGGCGCCAATCTGATTGAGGCAGAGCGTCTCATCGCGAACGCGGTCGATGCCGGTGCGCAATTGGTGGTGTTGCCGGAAAATTTTGCACATTTCGGCATTGAGCCGACGGATGTATTGCAGCATCGAGAGGCTGACGGTGACGGGCCATTGCAGACGTTTTTGTCTCAGCAGGCACAGCGGCATGCGATCTGGTTGGTTGGTGGAACCATTCCTCTGTTTTGCTCGGTACAAGACAGAGCCAAGTCGGCCTGTTTGATTTTCGACCCCAGTGGTGAACGCCTCGCGCGTTACGACAAGATGCACATGTTTGATGTCCGGCACCCGGAGGTCGATGAGCAATATCGAGAGTCGGATGTAATGGAGTCCGGCGACGATATCCTGGTGCTCGATATGCCGTTTGGACGGCTTGGCGTGGCGATTTGTTACGATTTGCGTTTTCCGGAGCAGTTTCGGCAGATGGCGGCCAGCGGGGTTGACGTGATTGCGGTGCCGTCTGCGTTTACCGCTTTGACTGGGCAAGCGCATTGGGATGTTCTGGTGCGCGCGCGGGCGATTGAGAATCTGTGTTATGTGGTGGCATCCGGGCAGGGTGGTTATCATTTAAATGGTCGCGAGACGCATGGGAATAGTATGATTGTTGATCCGTGGGGTTCCGTCATGGATCAGTTACCGCAGGGTTCCGGTTTTGTCAGCGCGACGCTTGATCGTGAGCGGCTGGACAGTGTGCGCCGAAATTTTCCGGCCCTGAATCACATGCGCTTAACTTGTGAATAGTGAGTTTATTGATGTCTCAGTCCCTTGATATTGCACGAAGCCTGATCCTTGAGCCGGCCGGTCTCGGTCAGCGTGATCTGGACCGTGTGGTCGACCAGTTATTGTCACCATCCGTTGATGCCGCTGATCTGTATTTTCAGACCAGCCGCTACGAATCGTGGGTGCTCGAAGACGGAATTATCAAGGAAGCCAGTTACAACATCGATCAAGGCGCGGGTTTGAGGGCGGTGTCCGGTGAGAAAACCGGTTTTGCCTATTCTGATGAAATCGCATTGCCCGCGTTGTTGGAAGCGGCAAGTTCTGCGCGGGCGATCAGTCGCGCAGGTCAGGACGGTCGGGTAAAGATCCAGCCGGTTGGCGGCGCCCCGATGCTGTATCCCGCGATTGATCCTCTCGGCACGCTAACGTCCGAACAAAAAGTTGATTTGTTGCGTCAGGTTGATGCCGAGGCACGCAAGCAAGATCCACGGGTAGTGGAGGTAATTGCCAGCCTCGCCGCGACACACGATGTGATATTGCTGGCCGCCAGCGATGGCTCTTTAAACGGCGACATCCGTCCGTTGGTGCGCATGAATGTGACGGTGATTGTGGAGCAGGGAGACAAACGCGAACAGGCCAGTTGCGGCGGCGGTGGTCGGCGCAGCTACCAGTGGTTTGGTGAAGATGAGCACGCATTGGAGTATGCCCGCGAGGCGGTTCGCAGGGCGTTGGTTAATCTCGAGGCAGTTGCGGCCCCGGCGGGCGATATGCCGGTGGTATTGGGGCCCGGTTGGCCCGGCGTGTTGTTGCACGAAGCGATTGGCCATGGGTTGGAAGGGGATTTTAACCGCAAGGGAACCTCGGCATTTTCCGGACGCCTCGGTGAGCGTGTGGCGTCGGATCTTTGCACCGTGGTGGATGATGGCACCATGCCGGGTCGTCGCGGCTCGTTGACCATCGACGATGAAGGTGTTCCCACGCAAAACACGGTGCTGATTGAGAACGGTATCTTGCGTAACTATATGCAAGACAAAATGAATGCCCGCTTGATGGGCATGGAAGAGACTGGCAATGGTCGTCGCGAGTCTTACGCGCACTTGCCGATGCCCCGCATGACCAACACCTATATGTTGGCAGGGAAATCGGATCCGGCTGAGATTATCGCATCGGTTGAAAAGGGCCTGTACGCCGTGAATTTTGGTGGCGGTCAGGTCGATATTACCTCGGGAAAATTTGTTTTTTCGGCGAGCGAGGCCTATTTGATCGAGAACGGCAAGGTTACGCGACCGGTCAAGGGGGCCACCTTGATTGGCGATGGGCCTGAGGTACTTTCGCGAGTCTCCATGGTCGGCAATGATCTGGAACTGGATTCAGGTGTGGGTGTGTGTGGCAAGGAAGGCCAGTCGGTTCCGGTTGGCGTCGGTCAGCCGACCCTAAAGATTGATATGCTCACCGTTGGTGGCACGAGTACCGAGGGGACCTCTGATTAATGCCTATGACAAGTATTACTGAACACACTCAGCGTGACCCGGCCGCCGATCAGGCTATCTATGAAGCGGCGGTATCTCAGGTTCTGGATGAAGCCAAGGCGCAGGGCGCGACTTCATCCGAGGCGGGCATAAGCTGCGAGTCGGGTTTTTCGACCACGGTTCGCTTGGGTGATGTGGAGACGGTAGAGCATCACCGTGACCGGGGCATGGGCGTCACCGTTTACTTCGGTCAACGCAAGGGCTCCGCCAGTACCTCCGATTTAAGTGCGGGCGCGTTACGCGACGCGGTACGGGCAGCCTGTGATATCGCCAAGTATACGAGCGAGGATGAGTGCGCCGGTTTGGCGGATGCCGATTGCATGGCCACTGAAATTCCCGATTTAGACCTCTACCATCCCTGGGACTTGGATCCGGATGGGGCGATCGATATCGCGCTGGAGTGTGAGGAGGTTGCGCGTGGTTATGATAAACGCATAACCAACTCGGAAGGTGTCACTATCAATACCCATCAGACTCGGCGTGTCTATGCGAACTCACATGGTTTTCTTGCCGGCTACCCTTCCAGTAGTCACAGTCTGAGTTGTGTGTTGATCGGTGAGCAGGACGGCGCGATGCAGCGAGACTACTGGTATACCTCGGCACGTGATGCGAGTGAACTTGAGTCGGCGGTTGATGTGGGTAAACGCGCAGCAGAACGGACCGTGCGCAGGTTGGGTGCACGACGGATTTCCACCTGTCAGACCCCTGTTATTTTTGCAGCGGAAATGGCCAGTGGCTTGGTGGGGTCATTTATTTCCGCCATTCGCGGTGGTGCACAGTATCGAAAGACCACATTTTTACTCAACAAGCTGGGTGCGCAGGTGTTCCCCGAGTGGGTCCATATTCATGAACAACCGCGTTTATTGAAGGGGCTCGCCAGCTCACCCTATGACGGCGAAGGCGTGGCAACGACCGACCGTGACTTTGTTGTGGATGGGGTGGTTCAGAGCTATGTGCTGGACAGTTATTCTGCGCGCAAGCTTGGCCGTGTGACCACTGGCAATGCAGGTGGTGTGCGTAACTTGAGTATCGATTCCGGCAGTAATGATTTCGCACAATTATTGAAGATGATGGGCAAAGGTTTGTTGGTCACTGAAATGATGGGCCACGGAACCAATATGATGACCGGCGACTATTCACGTGGCGCCAGCGGATTTTGGGTCGAGGATGGGGAAATCGCGTACCCAGTCGAAGAAATTACGGTTGCTGGTAATCTCAGTGATATGTTTCAGGGGTTATTAGCCGTCGGCAGCGATGTCGATTTACGTGGGCGTATTCGTACCGGTTCTCATCTGATCGACAACATGACTATTGCTGGCGAGTAGGCTGGTATTTTGGGACTATGGTCACGGTAGATGAGTTGAAGCAACGCGGTATGGCGGCCTTTCAGGCCTCCCAGTTTGAGTCTGCAGCCTCATTGTTTGATCAGGCACGCAAGCTTGCGCCGAAAGATCCGGATGTGTGGAATATGCTGGCGGTTACTAGCAGCATCTTGGGTGATATTGAAGCTGCAGAAAAGGGTTTTCGCAAGGTGATACGCCTGCAGCCCAAGGCCCACACAGTACACAATAATCTTGGCACGGTTCTGAAAGATCGAGGCAAACTGAAGGAGGCCGAGCGTTGTTATCGTAAGGCGCTGGATTTGATGCCATCGTATGCCGAAGCCGCGAACAACCTGGCTACCTTGCTGAGGATGAATGGCGATGGTGAGCAGGCGCTGGTTTTTTACCAACAAGCGCTGGCTCTAAAACCAGATTATGCCGAAGCGTACAGCAACTTTGGCGCTTTGCTGCAAGAAGTTGGTCGGGTTGGTGACGCATTGCAGTCCTATCGTCGCGCGGTTGAGTTACAGCCAACACACCCGGAGTGGGTCTTCAATTATGGTTGTGGTCTGCTCGAGGCGGGTAGTTTTGATGACGCGCAGGCGGTATTTCATCAGCTGATACAGCTTGCGCCGCAAGATGCCCGTGCCTGGGATGGTTTGTGTAATGCGCAGCTTCACCAGAAACAGTTTGAAAGTGCCATCACCAACGGCCACAAAGCCATCGAGTTTGATCCAACCAATGCGGATGCCTGGTTTCATCTCGGTGTTGCCTATCAAAGTATCAAGAATTCTGACAAAGCGATTGAGTTGTACCAGAAAGTGCTGGAACTTGATGCGGGACATGATTCAGCGCAGTACTTCCTTGCGATTCTTGGCGCAGTGGAAGTGCCAGATAAGTCGCCGACGGACTACGTCAAGGATCTTTTTGACGGCTATGCGGAGACCTTCGATAACGCGTTGGTGAATAATTTGGAATATCGTACGCCGACACTCTTGTTTGAGTGGGTGGAACGTTATATCGGTGAAACCGAAAAGAATCTGGATATTATGGATCTAGGTTGTGGCACCGGTTTGATCGGACCGTTGTTTCGCAACATCGCCGCTCGTTTGCTGGGGGTTGATCTATCTCCCAAGATGGTAGAGAAGGCGCGTGAGCGAAACGTGTACGACGAATTATTTGTTGATGATTTAGTTCCTCCGTTACAAGACAACAAGGGGGCGCTGGATCTGGTGCTGGCCGCCGATGTATTTGTTTATCTCGGCGATCTCGATGATGTGTTTGCAGCAACCGTCGAATCACTGCGGGCTGAGGGGCTGTTTTTGTTTTCGACCGAGAAGAGCGAGTCGAGTGATCGCTATGAGTTACGCGAATCGGGTCGTTATGCCCACGCGGTTCCCTACGTTGAGTCGCTGGCGAAATCCCATGGTTTTAGCGTGTTGAGCAATGACGATGTGGTATTGCGCAAGGATGGTGGGCGTGACATCAATGGCAGTATCTACGCGCTCAGGTTAAACTAATAACCATAAAAACAATTAGTTACGCTAATCTTGGTGCGATGTTCAGTGTTGATTTCCACGCCGAATTTGTGGAACACGGCCTCATCCAAAGCTATAATTGCAGATTGCCGTTAATTATGGGGGCAACGATGAGTGTGGGCTTTTTGAGCTCGGTTTGAGGCAGTAATGAACTTCAAGGGTGAACTGAAAAAATTAGGTACGTGTAATGTTGCCCCGCTGCGAGAGCGTATTCTTTCCAAGGGTGATGAACTCTGGACTCGTTCGACTTGGCGACAGGAGAAGTTTCCGGCGCATACCTATACTCAGGCAGTTGACTTGGTGTTCGACCGCGATGGTCGCCATCAGAACCCAACGACTCAGGAACCCTTTTACGAATTCGAGGATGTGCTGCAGCCTGTGCTCGCCAAGGTTGCCAATCATTACAACAATTCGCCTACCGGTCGGCGCCTGAAGAAAAAAAACGGCTCGGGTTATTTTATCCGTGTCATTTTTGCAAAGCTACTTCCCGGCGGCTCGATTCCTCCTCATGGCGATGATGGCTTCAGTTTGATGCATGCTCATCGTGTCCACATACCGATTATTAGTGATGGGAAATCCATGTTTACCTGCGGCGAAAGTAGCCGGGTATTGGGCGAAGGCGAGATTTGGGAGATCAATAATCGTAAGACACATGCAGTTCAAAATGACAGTGAGAATTTCCGCGTGCATGTGATTGCTGACTGGGTTATTGCTGGCGAGCGTTGCTGTTGCGGAAAACGCTTGCGTCCCAAAGGATCGTGTAGTCCCAAGGAGTGTCACGATACGGATTGGGTGGACCAGTGTTGCACCTGTCTGGATTAAACAACGCATGAGTGGGCCACCCAGCCTTCAAGATCTGATCACCGCAGTTAATCAGGTCGCGGGCAACTTTTCGGCTGCGGAGAGTCGTGCGTGTTTTCGTGACCCGGTGATAATCGTTTCGGCACCCAGAGCAGGCAGTACCTTGCTGTTTGAATTAATGAGTCAGGCAAAAGGATTATGGACGGTTGGAGGTGAGTCGCATCCGGTGTTCATGACCCAGCCACATCTGCGAGCCGAGAATGCCAGCTTTGATTCCGGTCGTTTGACCAAGGCGCATGCCGAGGGTGAGACGGCACACAAGATTAGAGCGGGTTTTCTAACGCTGCTGGTCGATCGAGATCGAAAGCGCTATATGACGATGGATCCCTCTGCGCGTCCATCGGCGTTTCGGTTTTTGGAAAAGACGCCACGAAACGCCTTGAATATCCCGTTTCTGTGTGAAGTGTTTCCGGATGCCCGCTTTATATTTTTGCACCGCGATCCGCGCGAAAATATTGCCAGTATTATGGAGGCGTGGACAGCCGGTAGACAGGGTGGTTTTGTAACTTTTCCGGGGCTAAGCGGCTGGAAGCGGGGCGACTGGTGTTTGCTGCTACCACCCGGTTGGCGTGAACTCAATGACGCATCGATTGCAGAAATTGCCGCATTTCAGTGGCGCCGCAGCAATGAAATCATTCTTGATGATCTACAGAATTTGCCAGAGTCCCGCTGGATGTCGCTGAGCTATAGCGATTTGATCGCTTCGCCGAAAGCCTCGATGGAACGAATATGTGGATTTTGTGATCTTTCAATAGATGATCGGTTAGCCGGACTGGTAGCCGAGCGCTTGCCGTTGTCGAGCACCACGATGACACCACCTGACCCGGATAAGTGGCGTAAGCATGAGGCGGAAATTATGGCGGTACTGCCGACATTGGGATCGTTGATATCACGTTTGGAGATCGCATGAGTAAGTCGCTGGACAAGGCGAAGGAGAAGGCTCGCCAATTAGCTCAGGCGAACAAGTTACCGAAGGCTCGTTCGGTATTGGAGTCGGTTTCGCGGTCTGCCGGTGGCGACGGCGATTTCTGGAGTTTGCTGGGCTTGATCTGCAGCATGACATCCGACTATGAGGCCGCAGAGGCGGCGTTGTCGAAAGCGGTCGATTTGATCCCCGGCGATGCCGCGTTACGTAATAATTTTGGTACGGTATTGAAGTTTCAGGACAAGCTCGATCAAGCTCAGAGCCAGTATGCGGAATCGCTGCGTCTGCAGCCAGGCTATGTAGGCGCTATGGTGAATTTAGGCGCGTTGTTGGTGATGCAAAGTGAATTCTCGCAGGCCGAGGACTGTTTGCAGCAGGCGATTGTGCGGGATCCTAATAATGCCGAGGCGCTGAATAATCTGGGCCTCGCACAACGCGGGGTCGGAAAGGATGCGAATGCCATAGCAAGTTTTCAACAGGCATTATCGTTGGCCCCGGGGTTCATTGATGCGTTGGTCAATCTGGGTGTTTCCTGTCAGTTTCTTGATCGACTCGATCAGGCACAGACGTGTTTTCAAAACGTGTTGGGACAATATCCTGATCACGTAGAAGCGCTGTTCAATCTTGGTTTCGTACACAATAAAGCGGGCCGGGTTGTCGAAGCGGAGGCGGCGTTTCGTCGTGTGATCGAGTTAAGTCCGGGACACACCAACGCGCAGTATTATCTGTCGATTATGGGCGTAGAGGATGCGCCTGAGCATTCTCCGGCGGAATACGTGAAGGATTTGTTCGACATGTATGCAGAGAAGTTTGATGATCATCTGGTTAAGGGCCTCGGTTATCAAACCCCGTCTTTGATTGATCGTTTACTGCGCACCCAACTCGATTCGGTCGAAGCACGCTACGATATTCTGGACCTGGGTTGCGGTACGGGATTGTGTGGCCAGCTATGTAATGACCTGGCCCGCTCGATGGTGGGCGTGGATTTATCGCCAAAGATGTTAGACAAGGCACGATTGCTAAACGTTTACGATGAGCTATTGGAACAAGATGTGGTCGAGTGTCTACAGCAGCGTGTGTCGTCATTTGATGTGATTTTGTCGGGTGATGTGTTCGTCTACATAGGCGAGCTTAGCGCGACCATCAGTGCCTGTTCTGACAGCCTGCGAGATAATGGCTTGTTGGTATTTTCAGTTGAACGCGCCTCTGATGCGGACGCCTATGTCCTTAGAGAGTCGGGTCGTTACGCCCAGAGCCGAGCTTACATCGATTCATTGGCTGTGGACGCTAATCTCAAGATTTGCACGGTTGAGGATACGATACTGCGCAAGGAAAACGGCAAGGACATTCATGGCATGGTGTATGTCATGTCAAAAGGTTAGCGCCTGATGGTTGATCCGCAGCATATCGTCAGTTTGGTTCAGTCGGGCAAGGCGACTGAGGCGATGCCACTGTGTGAGCAGTGGTGTCAACAAGCGCCGGAGGATGCCAACGCCTGGTTTATGCGTGCCGGTGTTTGTGCCCAGTTAGGTGAGCTGGATGAAGTGGTGTCCTGTTGCCGAAAAGTTGTTGAGTTGCAGCCTGCGCATACTGGTGCATGGTTCAATCTTGGTGTGGCCACCCAATCATTGGGTCAGCTTCAGGAATCTATCGACGCGTATAGGACAGCGTTGGGTTTGGAGCCGTCATTTTCCGGAGCATGGTTGAATCTGTCGGTTGCATCCAAAGCCATGGGGCTGATCGACGAGTCGATTGAGGCCAGTCGCCGCCTTATTTCGATGGAACCGGGCAATGCCGCTGCGCACAGTAACCTCGGATTGGCACTGCTTGATCAGGGCAATGGTGCTGCGGCGCTGGATTCGTTTGGTGAGGCCATTCGATTGCAGCCAGAGTCGATCGACTATCACTATAATCAAGGATTGGCATTTCAGCGCTTGGATCGTGGCGATGAGGCGATGGCGGCGTTTCACGCGGTACTTAAACGGGATCCCGCGCACGCACCGTCATGGTTTGATATCGGCAACGTAGAGCGGGCGAACGGCCGGCTTCCCAATGCCATTAAGGCGTACAAGGAGTCGCTGTCACGGCAGCCAGTCTACGTTGAAGCGATGGTTCAGTTAGCGTTGACCCTGTCCGACAGCGGCGATGAACTCTCGGCTCTGAAGTTCGTGGACAAGGCGCTTGATCTGAATGATGAGTTTCCTGATGCACACAACAACCGCGGCGGAATACTGCTTAAGATGGGCCGACAGGCCGAGGCTATTCATGCGTTCAAACGGGTTGTAGAGATCCAGCCCGATCATCATTCGGGTTGGAATAATTTGGGGCTTGCGCAGCAGCAGGGAGGCACGCCAGAGCAGGCCGAGGCCAGCTTTCGGCACGCGATTGAACATTCACCGATGACTGCAGACTATTTCAATAATCTGGGTGGCGTGCTGATGCCTCAGGGGAGATTTGAAGAGGCGGTTTTGGCTTATCGCGAAGCCATTCGTTTGGCCCCCGAATTTTCTGGCGCTTGGAATAATCTTGGCAATGCTCTGCTGTGCGTAGATGCCTACCGGGAGAACTATCCAGAGGCGGAGAAGGCTTACGAATCTGCGATTCGACTTCAACCGGATTTGGTAGAGGCATATTTTAATTATGGTACGTGTCTTCAACCACAGGGCGAGCATGATCGGGCACTGGAATTGTTCCGTAAGGCGGTGGAGCTGAAGCCCGGTTATGTTGATGCGCTGGCGTGTCAGGTGACCGTACTCGAAAGGCTGGGTCGATTTGAAGATGCAGAACGTATTCTTGAACCGCTACTGGTTTCGGATCCAGATAATATTCACGTGGTTGTTGGGTATGGTGAGTTGTCGCGTCATCTTGATCGACAAGAGCATGCCCTGAAATTGTTACAACGGTGTTCGCTCGAGGGTGTGTCGGAGAGAGATCAAATCAGTCGTCACTTCATCATGGGTAAGTTATATGATGAGTTGAAGCACTATGATGAGGCTTTTGAACATTATCATGCGGGTAATCTGTTGGAGCCTGAGCAGTTTAATGTCAGTGAAACCGATCATATGTTTTCGACTATGAGTGGGGCTATAACCCGAGATAAACAGCTACGGCGGCCCAAGGCGAGCAATGAATCTGAACTGCCGATTTTCATTGTCGGTATGCCGCGTTCCGGTACCAGTCTGGTTGAGCAAATTTTGGCCAGCCACCCAGATATTTACGGCGCAGGTGAATTGGAGGATATTTTTCGGATGACAGGAACACTCACGGAAAGATTTTCCAGCGAGTGGCCTTACCCAAACTGCCTGGATGATGCGACTCAGGAACGGGTCGATGAGGTGGCGGACGAGCATCTACGAAAATTACAGGCCTACTGTCCCGAGGCCGCACGTATCAGCGATAAAATGCCTCATAATTTTTTGGCTTTGGGCACTATAGAGCTACTGTTTCCCAAGGCGAAGATAATCCATTGTCGTCGTAACCCGATTGATACCTGTATTTCGATTTATTTTCAGCGATTTAATGCCCATCACCTGTATGCCAGTGACTTGGGCGCATTGGGATATTACTATCGTCATTACGAGCGTTTGATGCAGTATTGGAGAGACACTCTCACCATTGATGTTCTGGAGGTCACTTATGAAGATGTGGTGGCGGACCAGGAAGGCATGAGCAGAAAGATGCTGGAGTTTTGCGGATTGCCCTGGGATGAACGCTGTCTCGACTACCATAAGCTTGAACGTACCGTGAACACGCCGAGTTATGATCAGGTTCGCAGGCCAATTTATACCCAGTCGGTAGAGCGTTGGCGTCGATACGAATCGCATCTGAAGGTATTGATCGATGCGCTGGAGGGAGGGGATTACCATGCTAAATCCTGATCTCGATTGGGCGCAGATCCGCGAAGATTATGTATCGAATGGTTTCGTTCGAATTCATTCTTTTTTGCAAGACGAAATCGCGGAAGAAATCCACCAGTGTCTGGCCGCCTCCGTCGACTGGAAGTTGTGTATGTTAGGCGCCGACGGACCGGTCTCCTATACCATAGCGGAAATGCAGGCGATTCCTCCGGCGCAACATCAGCAGATGAATGCAGCATTGATGCAGCGCGCGGCCAATGGGTTCTCCTATATGTATCAGCGCATGGATTTAGTCAATTCCGAGATCCCTTTTCTCAAGCGTCTCTATGATTATATCTCTGGTGAGGCGTTTGTTGGTTTTGCGAAATATGTCACGGATGAACTGGAAGTAAACGCGGTTAATGGTCAGGCCTCATGCTATCGAGGGTCTTCATTTTTGAAGATGCACAACGATGATACCGACAAGGAAAATCGTAAGGCCGCCTATGTGATGGGGTTTTCCAAAGGCTGGCGACCAGACTGGGGCGGCTTGCTGCATGTGCTTGATAAGCAACATAACCTGATTGATGTTCAGGTGCCGGTATTCAACAGCATGACAATCTTTCGAGTTCCCACGCCACATTTTGTGTCGCAGGTTGCAAACTATGCCCAAGGTGCTCGTTATACGGTAAACGGCTGGTTCATCAAGGCCTGACTTTGCTGTTCGGTGATGGGTTCAGTTGGCACGATCGATGCGCACCATTCTACTGCATCATCAATCTCATCTTTATATTCCAGCTTAACCGCGTTCGTTTCTTTCTGCCGGGAGTCGGCATTGAATGTTTCGGATGCCTGACTCTTCGCGTGTCGACTAAAGACCGGACCCTGGGCAATAGAATGCAGTATCGTGTCATCAAGATTGATTCTAAATAGTTGATTCAATCTGGCCAGAACATCGTCTTTTCGCGAAAGAAATACGTTTGAATCCAACGGGTAGGTGTTACCACCTTGATCCAGTGCCTCAAGATAGCTTTGCATCTGTGTTGCCCAGACGAATGCGGCAGCACGACCATCGCTTAAGCCTCGAGTGTCCACTGAACGGAGATTGGGGTAGCGTTGGGCATCAAGGGTCGCACGTTGTAGCAGTCCACGATTGAAATCACGGCGGCCCGGGAGCTTCAGTGTGGACACCAGAAAAGCCGGTAAGCTCGAATAAAGCAGTACCGCCGAACTGTCTTTGCTTCTATCCAGAAGTAATGAGATTAAGTTGTTGCATGAGTCGGTCGGTTTAATGATCGGGGTTTCCCCGGCGTAACTTCGAGACAGTAACGAGACGGTTACATTGAAAAGCGTACGCCAGTGTTGTTTCTCATTCTCGGGGAAAGCACCCCAATGTCGCCGCCGTGTTGCCGCCAGTTGATGCAGTGCCACCGGTTCTCGATAGGCCAAAGAGCTACCCGGGACGTCAAGTGCCCTCGACATAAGAGTGGAACAGCAGTACGCCGTGTGAAAAATATACTGCACCGGTTTGGTGATTATTAATGTTGATTCGATCCATTCGGTCAGTTGGGGGAGACTGATCGAAACAGCCGTTTGTGGCTGGGCGTGTACCCGGTCGTCAAGAAAGGATGATTGCGCATAACCGTTTCGATCAAGATGGATGAATATGGCTTTCTGTTCGGGGAAATTAAACTTGTGCAAGTACCAGCCGGG
>JYMV01052680.1_pt1 | contig 56336 bp, 69 predicted proteins | sample 338911 | NCBI WGS metagenome assembly JYMV01 (sample SAMN03354496, study PRJNA234377) | hydrothermal vent metagenome | biome: Deep sea; feature: Hydrothermal plumes at the Eastern Lau Spreading Center, Western Pacific Ocean; material: Seawater | place: Tonga | collected 2009 | depth 2000 m m | reverse complement strand
CAAACACATTAAGAGCAGTGACTACATCGGCTTTCCTATCAATTTTCGATACCACAGATGCGTCTTCAAAATATCCATGGACTGTAGGTAATTCATTCAGATTAGCTGCGTCGCTAAGATTGCCGGCAGGCTCAATACCGATCGCATATACTTCCTTTTCTTTAAGTGCTTTAAGTAATATACCATCATTACTTCCAATGTCTAAAACAAATGAACTTTCATCTAAATTAAATCTATCTATTAGCACCTCTGCGAAATTATTAAAATGATCTCTAAAGGATTCTGTAGTAGAAGAACAATAGAGGTAATTATCAAACATCTTTTCTCTGTTAACTATATGAGATAGTTGACAGTTATAACAGTTAGGACAAAAATTCATCTGTAGTGGATATAACTTATCGATATCCTCGTCACTCTTTAATAAATTATTAGCTAAAGGAGACATACCTAACGATATGACAGGCTCTAATTTAGTACCAGAGCATACTCTACAATGGAATTTATGGTTTTGTAGTAGCTCTTCTTTAAGTACATCATCTACAAGTACATAAGGTATAGTGTGTTTCCCATAGTTTTCATGTTCTCTTTCTCCATTAACTAAGTTTAATACAAGTGAGTCTTCTACAAATACCATTGTATGAGCTACATTAGGTTTAGTTACTACGATATCACCAGGCTCTATGATCTGGGTTGTTATACAGGCATCAGGATCTTTCAGGTCCTTAAATACACTTATGTATTTACCACTTACTAAAAGACATTTCTGTTCTTGAATTGGGTGATAATGATTAGCTCTGATTGTATCCTTTTTAGATTCAATCCAGCCTATCCAGTTCACTGATTCAGGTAACTCATAATTTGTTATACGTCCTCTGTCATCAATAAACTCTTTACCTCCACTAAACTTATATTCTAGTTCTTTACGATTCTTTTCTTGTCTACCACTCCAGATATTAATCATTTCTTTGATACTATCTTCAATGTTATATTCTAATCTAAATCCAGAATCGAGTAACTTCTTATTACTTAAGGTGTAACCTTCATTTGGGATCTCATCATCAGTTTCAATTATTTCTACGCTAGGAAACACTTCTCTACATATTTCTGCTACTTGTTTTACTGTCATGTTCTCATTAGATAGATTGAATGTTTCTCTACTAATACCATTTCTTTCTGCCATAAATTTCATGCATCTTGCTACATCATGAACTGAGATAAGACACTTTTGCTGGATACCACCAGAAAATAGTTTTAACAATCCATTGGTTGCTGTAATTTTTGAAAAGAGGTTGGGCATAATACCTACTCGCATTGAATCTCCACCATACCCATAGGCAGAACCAAGCCTTACTACTGTATAGTCTTTATTTGAATCCTGTAAATCTCTTTCAGTCCAAGTCTTACCCTTAGAATAAGCAAGTACTGGGCAAGGCTTGACATCTTCCGTAATATCGAATGTGGCCTCCTCGAAACCCTCATAAATGACATGAGTCGATGGAAAGATTATTTTTGCTGAATTCGGGATGCTATTAATAACATTTCTCGAGCCATAAATACCGACTTGTTCAATCAAGTTATCTATCTTTTCGCTAGATTGACTTTTGACATAAGATACATCTGTAACACCGGCTAAATGATAAACAATATCCACATCATGAAGTAATTTAGCTATTTTCTTTTTGTCAAGAATATCACAGCATTCGTATCTAAAACCCCAAGTGATTAATTCTTTTACTCTCTCTGGTAAAAATCTATTATCTATTATTGTTATCTCATTGTCTAATATCTCAGATGCATATAGCTTACATAGCTGTGTTCCAATGTATCCCAGTCCACCTGTTATAGCGATCTTAGACATTTACTTTCTCCTATTTTCTTTAAATTTTACCATCATTTTTAATTAAATCAATCCAATAAGACATTTTCAACATATCTCTATTATTATTTTTTACTTTTTCATATTGAGTTTGCAAAAATTCTAAATCTAAAAGATTGTCCCAATCATCTAAAGCAATCACAGGTAACGATGTAAAGGAAGATAATCCTTTTTTATATTTTACAATTGGAACTCTTCCTAAATATAAGACTTCCCAAAACCTATGAGTTTCTGCAGGAGCATTTCCTCTTGGACAAATAACCATTTTATGATCTATAATTTTATCTACAAAGTCTATATAAGGTCTATGAACACAAACAGGCTCCACATCATAAGTAATATGTACACCTCTTTTACATATCTCTGAAACATTCGCCCTTCCAGCATAAGTAGTTAGACTAAAATTTGCATATACATCCTTGGTAGGATTTTTAATAGGAGGATTAGAAACTACCTCAAGTTTTAGCTTCCCACCAGGATGACCATATCCCTGAAATTCTCCTAAAATACAGTGTTCGCTATTTTCTAATCCATAAGGCAATGGAGTGACCATAGGATGATCTGTATTTATACATTGGCCAAACCATCTAACGATACATGCAGGAGCAGAGTCAACAAGGGAGTCAGTAATAGCATAATCACTATTTCCAGTGATAAGAGTTACTTTGGTATCGTAATTTTTAAGCGCATTAAACAATTGTGGTAAATAATCTGTTTTACAAAAAAATATATCTTTATCGTTATGTAAATGGGCTAACTTATTATGCTGTATAATATTATTGTCAAATATATGACTCATATTTTCCTATGACTGTCGGATCATTTTTCAAAAGTTTCTTTCTATGAGGTAAGTATTAATAACTTCCTCTTTAAATTTCACCATTTTCCCAGATCCTGTACTAGCATGTGGATAGGTTGGCGTATAATAATAACGCTTAACACAACTAGGCCACTCTACAGTATGGTCTTTCCCTCGACGCTCTTTTTTAGTAGTATCTACTTGCTGATCATTATCCTCTACAATAAAGGTACACGGTAACTCCCATCCTTCTACATAGGAGACAGCTTCATAGAAATGACCTTCGTCCTCTGCCCCGTCTCCTACGAAGCACCACACCTTATTATTCTTATTCTGCATCTTAAGAGCTAAAGCTGTTCCTGTAGCCACTCCTGTAAGTCCTGCTAATACAGAAGTGCTTAGGAAATTGATAGTATTATCAAAGACAAACATACTATCCCCCTCCTTAATTTTATTTTCTAGCTTCTGAGGGGAGCCTCCAGCTAGAAGATAATGATAGTGAGTTCTGTGAGTAGAGAAAATATAATCACCCTCTTCTATATCTTTAAAAATATCAATCAGCTGATCTTCATTACCTCCACAAAGATGAATCAAATAAGGCAAATCCCCCTTTTCAAAAAGATCGTAAACTCGATCTTCAAAAGCGATTAACTCTTCTTTAGTTATATTAAACAAAACTATCTCCATGACAATCTAAAAGCTCGTGGATATAAATATTTTTATTATCACTTGCACATTGACCTACACAAATTTCTTGGCAATTAAATCCTCCATGAAAGTCTGTTGCCTCTTGACTAAACCATGCCTCCTTGAAGCTTTGATTCTTCATAGAAGCAATAATACTATCGGAAGAGTAGGCTTGATTATGGCAAGCGTAGATATTCATATCTGCTCCAACTACAGGATTGTATTGCATTACAAAACATTTAGTATAAGGACGATGCTTAATGTCATCTCTAAACACCTCGTATTTATAACTACTATAAATTTTAAATTGCTCAGTTTCTAAATCCTTTTTAATACTAGCCAATTCAGCAATGATCCAGTCTTTAACAGGCTCATGATACTCATTAAAATTATCAATCCACATAGGAGAAAACCTAATATTTTCTATACCTAAAGAGATAAGAAGTTCAGCAGCTTTTCTAATATCTTTATGATTTTCTTTTGTGATAATAAAGTTTACGGAAAGATCGCAATCATAGTCTTTAATAATAGCAAAGTTTTTAATGTTTTCTAAAATAGGATAAAACCATTTTCCTTTGATTCTTCTACTTTCTACGAACCCTTCTTCTGTGCAATAATCTATTGAAATACGAACCCATTTTGCTTTAGCTAATAGTTCAGCTACACGACCCTTAACAAATTGCCCATTGGTTATTGTCGAAAGACTGATCCCTTTTTCTAAAGTTAACTCCAGGATTTCTTCAATATTAGGGTGCATCATAGGCTCACCACCCCCTGAATAGGTAACAGCCTCAACACCCATTTCCTCAAAATCATTCAAGAGTTCTCTCATCTTCTCAATAGGAATTATATCTTTTACACTCATATCCCCATGCATTTGAGAAAGATCTGGTTCATGATAAACACACCAAAAACATTTATGATTACATCTATTCAAGGGTTTTACTCTAACATAAATTGGAGCAGTTATCTTTCCTCTAACAAATGATTGTAGCTTTTCCGGAAACCATGAGATTTTCTTGTCACTATACTTATTAGATGTCTTATTCGGTGTTACCATACCAATCCTTCTTCTCCACAATGAGGTAAGAATGAGAAGAAGCATAAGCTTGTCTATACGCCTCTATCATCTCTTCTCTATTATTAGGTTTAAGAACAGGGAATTGTACCATATTCTTGATAGATTCTGTATGGTCCCTGGTGTGAGTAACTCCTGTAAAAAAGGGCGTCTCTGTACCACCTACTACACATCTAATTATAACCTTAGGGGCATATTCTCCTTTAGAGATAATTGGCATTTTGTCTAAATGATTTACTAAAGCGTCCATAGCATTCATAATAAAATCAAAACGTTCATAGAACACCAAAGGTTTATATCCTTCTAAACTTAGTCCCATAGCTAATGATAGCATTAGCCCCTCAGCAACAGGAGTTTCAATAAGCTGATCCTCTGGAATGTCTGAGAAAAATCCACCCCCCTTAGTGCCTGTTCGTACCCCATAACCGATGAAGACACTTTTCGGATCCTCAGCCAAAAAATTCATTGAACTTTTAATAGCATCTTTATAATTTTTCATTTAGTATATTCCATTCCTTTTTATGATGAGGAATCTCTATAGAAGAAAGAAAAGATCCTATTCTAATATACCTATGGCAATAAAGTTTCTGAATTGAATTATGATAATGTAAACAATCCGTTAAAAAGAAAAAAGAAGAATCAATCACATGAATTTCAGCAGCATTTTCTATGATTTTACAGTAATCAAAAATACATGAGGTATACTTTTTATCTGCCTGAAGAGTAAACATTCCTTTAGATAATTCAATCTTCATATTTCTAGAAGTATCATCGTGAAAAAATATATATTCCTCATTCTTAGGAATTAATTCAGAGAACAGCTTATCTTCTCTATCCTCATCTCTCGGTAAGGATTGAAAAGAAGAATACTTATGTTCTAAATCGACATTAGCCATCTTATAAAACTGTTGATCAAGAGACTCAGAGGAAGAATAGTCTAATCCCCCAAATCCAATGTACTTTACAAAATATTGTGGGTTCTTATTGATATAAATTTGTACTTCAATATCATTGGCCTTTACTACTTCCAAGTTTATAAGATCTCGGTACATAAAACATACAGAGTCATGGTTATGAGGCTTAGCAAAAGTTACTACCTCATCATAACGAGAACAATATTCTCGCACAATACCATGACACATTAAATGATCCCCTAGGCCCATATGGTGATATAGTAAAATTTTATCCATTAACTAAAGATTTCATACTAGCAAGCTTTCTATTATCTCTAGATCAGCATTAACTACCTTAATTCCTTCTGGGATTTCTTCAACTATCTTTTCGGCATTAGATGGTGTATATATTTGCCTACTTGTACACGAATTTACTTTGCAAAAGACTTTAGCTAAATCGTGAAGGGATATCTTGTAACAAGACTGTGGAAGAAATATCTCACCACCCTTGCCCATACTTTTCAATACCAAATCAGCAAAGTCCTTTACGTCTATAAAAAATCTGATCGTATCATTTTTATTAACAGTGATAGGTTTTCCTTTTGCAGCCTGATTCTTCCATATATCTAGTACGCTGCCATCAGAGAAAAGGAAGTTCACCCCCTGACATATAGAATAACCTTTTTCTAGAAACATCTTTTCCATAAGGTGCTTAGTCGAGCCATACACGCAAGATGGGTTAATTGCCTTGTCTGTACTTATACCAATAAGATTGTAAATTTGATTTGTGCAGCAAGCGTCTAGAACATTCATGCTGCCAATAACATTTACTTGAACTGCTCTATAGGGATTATCTTCTGAGATACCAACATGTTTCATAGCTGCAGCATGTATCACATACTCAACATCATGCTTCTTCATGATATAGTCTAGTTGGCTTACGTGACTAGACAGATCTAGAGAATATAAATCTATTTCCTGTCCATGTTCTTGAAACAGAAAACTTGCTTCATGGGTTCGTTTTTCGGAATGACCTATGCCAATCACATTGTCTCCGCATATATTAAGCTGTCTGGAAATTTCTCTCCCCAAAAACCCAGTTGCTCCAGTAATAAGTATATTTCTACCCATTATTAATATAGTTCTTAATTATTTGCATATGTTCGTCAACTGTTTCTTCGTATTCATCAAAAATTTGTCCAACAAAATTATATTCATCCCTTGGAGTTGGAAATTTATTCCCACCAAAGAACTCATCGTGTATTATAACGTTATCCTTGATCAGGGGCACAATGGACTCAGCAAAGAACTTATAATCAATTTCATAATAATTTTCCTTATTAAAGTTAGTTATTATATTATTCATATCAGATAAAACTCCTCGCTTAACCCCCCACATGCCACCAAGTACTGGAAATCTGTGATAAGGGTGGTCTCTCATTATGTGAAAGCCCTTATCGCTTTCCATCCATTCGTCAACTGCTGCCCTTTCTCTGAGACTAAGACGCGAGTCTGTATCTCTGGATATCATGATTTCGACATCATGTTCAGAGGCTGGGGAATATCTCCAAAAGAAACCGGTCCAGTCTCCAGCTTTATCTTTGTTTACTATCTCTACGTTTGAAAATCTAGACAAGGTGTCTGTGGTTTCTTTAGGTACACAAGAACCTATATAATATCGACAAGTCCATCCGGGATATATCTCCAGAGCAAGCTCAGCATTTCTTATCGCACCAACCAAGTAAATTGGGTCATCTCCCCATAAAGAAAAAGAAATTATTTTATACATGGGTATTACTAATTCTCTTAGAGTATTTCTCTCTAATATCATAAACTTCTTTTAGATTTCTATCCATATTTTCTTGTTTAGTTGATACACCTTCGGGATTTCTATAATAGATACCAAGTACTTCAGGTATAAAGAAAAACTCTTTACCCATTTCAACGCACCTTAACCAGAAATCATAATCATTAGCAGATACATACATATCTTCCTCAAAGTAACCACACTCATCGTGTAATGATCTACGCCATACAGGATGGTTATGAGGTAGATTACAGGCGAGCATGTTCTTCTTGCTGAATGGTCCAGTCGGAAATAAACTGATACTTGTAAGATTCTCAGAGGTGGTCTCTGGATTATCCGTAACAGTATTATGGCAGTATACTAAGTCATACTCTTCAAAGTTATCTAGTGCTTCATTGTGACGCTCAATACAATTTGCGAATAACTTATCGTCAACATTCGCATTAGTTATATAGTCGCTATTAGAATTCTTGATCATATGATTCCAGCAAGCATATATCCCAGGGTCCTTATCTAGTCTTTCGTATCTTATATTGCTATGCTTATCTAGATAGGGCTTAGCTATATCATATTCATTCTCAGGACTTGCAGCATCGAGTAGATATAACTCACACTCATCAAATACAGTTTGTCTAGTTATATCCTTTAGAAATCCTTGTAGGTATTTCTCTGCTTTATAAAGAGATGTAATTATCGTAGTCTTTATCACTTACTCTTCTTTTCTATCCAAAGCTCCCAAGATTTACCTTCATCGATATCTCTAAGGTGTTTGCATTTAGATAGATGTAATAGAAGAGTGTCATCGTCAAAGTTACGTATAGGCTTATAGGCTGCAGTAGGATTCTGTGTAGTATTTCTTATCTTTTTTCTACTACCAAATAACAGTGTATTAGCTTCCAAGTAGCTACCACCCTGTCTGGCATTCTCCTCCAGGGTAGATATCGACTTGCCCTTTTCTACAACAGTACCTCTCTGACGTGCTTCTTCTGGATCTTCTGCGCATAGATTACCCATCCATGCCCAACCAAAATCAGTGCAATCATCACAAAGATACTTAGCACCCATCACATTAACCATATTATGTCTATGGATAATCATTATATTAGGAGCGCCGCATACCAGGCAGTTAATATTCTGTTCTACTACATCAGACTGAGAGCCCTTCCATTTGGCCACCATATCAAAATCCTTTTGATTTTGAGCAGCCATTGCTCTCATTTCTTGAACGGTGTATCTTTTCCTCTTAGCCATGGTTTCTAATGTCCAGATATGCATCACTAGTCTGTCGTTCTTTCGCTAGATCTTCTTCATACATATGTATAATAAGATCCTCAAATCCCATTTCTCGTTTCCACCCTAGTACTCTCTCTGCTTTACTGGGATCTCCACAAAGCCTAGGAACTTCTGTTGGTCTAAGTAAGCTACTGTTGGTCCTTAGATGTTTTCTTACACTTAATCCAGCATGGCTGAATACTATCCTGACAAGCTCTGATATAGAATGTGTTTCACCACTGGCTATAACAAAATCATCTGGCGTATCCTGTTGAAGTATTAACCACATAGCCTTCACATAATCTCCGGCAAATCCCCAATCTCTGTAGGCATCCATATTGCCTAGTTCTAACACTTCTTGTCTACCTATCTTTATTTTTGCAGCAGCTTTCGTTACTTTTCTAGTAACAAAGTTCTCACCTCTACGAGGACTCTCATGGTTGAAGAGTATTCCACTAGCAGCAAACATATCATATGAACTACGATAACTTTTAACCATGTAGTGAGCAGCTAACTTAGCAACTCCATACGGAGAAACTGGAGAGAATAATGTATCTTCATTCTGAGGGGTAGCAGTATTATCTCCGAACATCTCTGATGTAGATGCTTGATACATTCTTATATCAGGATCACTATTTCGTATAACTTCTAGTAGATTTACTACACCAAGCATGTTCATAGAACATGTAGCCAAGGGAGTCTTAAAAGATTCTCCTACATCTGATTGTGCAGCTAGATTATAAACTTCTTTTGGTTTATATTTACGTATAATTCTATCCATTGCACCATAGTCACAGAGATCACAACTTTCTAGTATAAGATTTTCAGAATCTATAACAGTAGATAGATTTTTAAAGCGCTCATCATCTGATGAAATCGTAGCTCTTACTGTACCTACGACTGTGTATCCCTTAGAGATAAGAAGTTCGGCTAGGTAAGATCCATCCTGGCCTGTAATACCAGTGACTAATGCTACTTTATCCATGTTACTATTCTTCTTTCAGATCAATAGCATCGAATATAGCAACAATCATTGGCATCGATTCGCCCTTAGAAGATAGCTTATTGTTTGGAAGAACATATCCATAATCTTTTAGCACTTTTCTTATAGTATTTATCCTGTCATATAAATTAAGTATATCACTGGATACTCTTTCTCCCTTCGACATACCATCGACTAAGCCCTCGCGATATGATTCAATCACATGCTCCTTGGTATAGATGGTGCGAAGCTTCTTCTTACTCATAATGTTGCGTCCATTTGTTCGCTCGATATCTGATCTGGAGCGATCTCTTCCCGATAACATTCCTGAAGAAACGGGCAGTATCGACATTGCCAGTCTCCTTTCTCCAGCAGAGGTGGCTTACTATCATTTGCTTCACCAGACTCTACTCTTTTTTGGATTCTTTTAGAATCAGTTTTAGTCAGCCGGCCAGTATTATACATGGCAGCTATCTTTGAATTAGCATACTGTAGCTCATAGTCTCTGTCTGGTAAAGTCTTATTTTTAATATGAACTTCTAGTTCTTGCCAGCGTCTGATGATATCTTCTACTCTGATATGCTTCCATTCTTTTACACCCATCTCATTCGAGATTACAGGGTAATGGTAGCCGTCTTCCTCTTCTAGTCTTACTACATGCTCAGCCATCTCCATGGTATTTCTATCCATGTATAATAGTACCCATTTCTTGATTGCATTTCTATAATGATATAGATAAATCATTGTCTGAAGAACATGATCTTCCTTAGGAGCCAAGGGGTAAGCCGCTGTGGGCTTGATCACACCTCTTGATACGAAGGTACCAACCGTCTTGATCTCCACTCCTACGGGGTGTCTGGTGCCTTCCTCGGCTACGATGACATCTACTCTACCAGAGACGTTCAGTTCCTCATTATAGAAGCTAGACTCATCTCCGTACCAGAATCCAGCCTCCTTGATTCTATCGACTAGAAACTGAGACCACAGATTACCGGCAAGAGCCTTCATTGTACCCTGAGGGTTCTTTTCCCCTGTTTCCTCATAGTTCTGAGAAGCATACCATTGACGTCGTATACAAGTTCCTACAACAGTATCTTCTCCATATTGATTTACATATGTAGTGCTAGAACTACTAGGGTATCTTGCTCCACCCCGTCTGGTTTCTTTGACATAGGGGTTTACTAGTAAATTATATATTCTATCCAGTGCTACTGAAGCCATCTAAATTACCCTCATAAAGTTTGACATTAGGTATGCCTGTTTGTTTTTCAATTTTCTTTTCATGTCTATCTTTTACTATGTCTTCAATCTGTGTCCTACTTATTTCTTCCAGTGTTGCACACTCATCTCTGAATTTGAAATACTGTGTTCCTTTATAAGAAGTAATCTTATTCTTCTCATAGGAAACCTCTATGATCGGCTTATCTTTTCCATTAGGATCTGTCCAGTAAGTCTTAGCTCTTTCTCTATTCTCATGCAAGTCATTATATATCATTCCAACTAACTTGAATGAGAATGCCATCTTACCGGACTCACCAAGGTGTTCTATGTGAGGTCTTCTTGAACTCATCCCTTGTTTATTACATTCCATAGTACATACAATCGTTAGATCTAATGTATCAGATATCTTTTGCATCCATTCTGCTGCACGTTTGGCTTTGATTCTTTCGTCGTCCCCTCCTCCAGATATATTATGAAAACTATCTATGAATAGGACAATATCGTTGCCGGTTTCTTCTCGCATAGATCTCAGCCATTTTTCACAGGTCTCTATCGTTTCACCCATCCCAGTAGATTGAGGAATAAGCTTACCGCTTCTAGTAACATCATGGATCCATTCGATAGCTTCCTTGTATGAAGGATCATCTCTTGTACTAATATTCTTTCCTGGAATATTATTACTAGCATACTTACATTGATTTATAGTAAACCCAGTTCTTATCGCTAGCATTTTAGCAGTTACACTCTCAATCGGGTCGTCCAATGACCAAAAGGCACAAGTCAATCCCTTGGGTTCCTTATTCAGAAGTCCATAACATATGTTATATAGAAGAGTAGACTTACCTGTATTAGGATTCCCGCCGAATGCTATCAGCTCTTTAGACTTAGGTATCCCTCCAAAATACTTATTGATACCTTCTATGCCGCAATCCCAACCAGTTAAACCAGGATTATCTTGCATAAATTTGCTAGTTATATTCTCAATTGTAGAATAACTAGCTCTTACAGAAAGATCTTCTACTCCTCTAGGTCTTACTGAGGTCTCTGCCTTGCTGACCGCTGCCTTAAGGAATTCAAGTTTTTGTTCTGGTGTCCGCGCTCTAGCAATTCTTTTATTACATTCATTAATAATTTCATTGACACTACTGTCAGTTCTGCTACTAATTTCTTTCTGTATGGCGTCACGGCTTATTCCTGTTCTGCTACTCAGCTCTTTTATCAACGAATCTCTATCAATAGCTGATGATTCTGCTAGTATATAGTCAATCATTTGCTTTGCAATATCAGGATAAGCAACTTTCTTAGATATAAGTTTTTCTAATTGCCAATCAAATGCAGTCTTTCTTTTTATCTCGAAGTATTCATCAAGACCATGCATCTGTATCCAGTAACATGGATCTCTGTCTTCTGGTTCTACAGAGTCATCGAATTCTAATATAGTTATAGTAACTCTTATACCTGGTGTAGATCTAAAGCTTTCTAAATACTTATCCATATTATGGATGCCAGCTTCATCACCATCTAACGTTATATTTATATTTGTAAAGCCAAGGTCTTTAAGTAACTGGACTTGATCTTTTGTTACTGCAGTACCACAAACTGCAGCAACGTGGCTATGACCAGCTTGCATCATCGCAATAACATCAGTATATCCTTCAACAAGATCTATCTTACTTGTCTTAGCTTCTATAGCCTTATAGAGTCCATATAGGAATTGATTCTTTTTATATAATGGATTCTTTGTACTATCGCTGTTCTTATATTTAGGCATATAATGTGACCCGGATTCTCTACTCGCCTTATGGTCTTCTTTCTTCCAGCGCATCCATCTTCGTGCTAGTCCTATACAATCTCCCTTCTCGTCTTTTAGTATAAAAGTTAGGTAGTCTAGACCTATGAAGTCTGAGCTGATTCCGATCGACTCTAACCATTTCTGGTTATGGCCAAGATCTTTCATTTCTTCTTTGAAAAGATCCCAGTAAACAGTTCCAATCCCCATGCTAGCAGCGATAGTGTCAGAAATACCACGGTTCCTACTGTTAACAAAAGAAAAATCCTTATCTTTAATACACTGGCGTCTAAAAACTTTCGCAGCATCTCGATATGCCTTTCTGATAGAAATTTCTCTTAATTCATCCTCTGATATAGATATTAAATCGTGTTCTACTCCGTACTTATCGCAAAGATAGTACAGATTATCTTGTATAAATTCTTTTCCTGATAAAGGCTTATCTTCAAGTATATTTGCGGCATGAAATATGTTATAACTAGCATTACAAGAGAAACACTTTAGTATAGTGCTATCGCTTTCTGGTACAAAATGCATGGAAGGATCTGAGTCTTCATGTTCCGGGTTAAGACAACTTATCCATTGGTCATTACCTCTGACAACTATTTCTATTTCCATATCTTCAAGATATTGAGAGAAGAAAGGCATGACCTTGGCCTTAATCGCATCTAAATCATTTTCCACTCGAATTCCAAACTAGTATGAGTAACATTTACAGTTCTGAACAGATTAAAAACTATCTTTTTTGTGGACTTTACTACAGGTACAAACATGAACTAAAACTACCTTATAAGCCGATTAGTGCTAATGAAATTTATGTTGAAGCTATCCGTGACGCTTTTTTCATCATAGCAAATGAATGGGGTCTTAGAAGAAAGCATCCTAGATCCTTTATATCAGATGCAGCCGAAAAATTCAAAGAAAAATTTACTTTCTTATCAAATAACTGCAGAGATACACAAAGGCTGATTGAGCTCTATGCTCAAGGCCTTATCGTCATAAATACTATTATAGAATATATAGATATAAGTAAAGATATCATAGCAGTATTTAACTATCCTTTTACCATTGAACTAGGAGAAGATCTACATGTTTCTAGCAAAATAGATCTAATGATTATAAGGAATGACAGCAATAGATCAAAAAGATCATATGAATTTGTCTCTCTAATAGATGATAAAACATATAAGAATATACAAAATTATGACCACATAGATATTGGATTAGCTAGATATTTCATAGACAATATCATATCTCATAAGATAGAATATCCGTGTAATCACAGGTATCTCTCTTACTTTGGAATACCTAGGATTTCTGCTAAAGTTTCTAAATACATGCTTGACATATCGATACAGACATGTACAAATACAGTAGCTTTGATTAGAAAAGGTGTCTACCTACCAAATACTTCAAAATCTAAGTGTTATTCATGTCCATTTAACCGGATATGTGATCAAAAATTCATGTTAAAGGACTTACCTGAGTCCTGGATAAACTCTGCTAAGAGGGAATTAAATGGAAGCTGAACAATCAGACAAAACAAAGGTACTCATCTGTGGCTATGCTGCTGACAACCATACTTCCTTTGGCTCTCAAATAAGAGAAGTATGGACTCGTCTATTGCGTACAGGTAAGTACGAAATTGTTCAACAAGGCTGGTTCAAAATGAAAGAGATAGAACCAGTTCCTTGGAAAATAATTCCTACAAATACGAACTTTGATCCACAAGGTAATCGAAAACCTCTGGAACAAGACAAATGGGGAGCACAATCCTTTCCTGCTCTATGCAACCAGCTCAAGCCAGACGTAGTATGGACTTTAGCCGATGTTTATATGGTAGAACACCTGTCTTTTCTAAGGGGCCAACTTGGGTATAAATACATTCAATACCTTGAGATAGATGGTACTCCTACTCCATTAAGATATGAAAAGACCCTTAACGCTGCTGATCTATCAATAGTTTCTAGTGAATTTGGAGCAGAAGCAGTAGAAGATCTTACTGGAGTCAGACCCGGGATGGTCTATCACGGAGTAGATAATAATATTTTCCACCCATATGCAAAAGATAAAAAACAAAAGCTGAGAGAAGCAGTAAGTCCAGACATACTTGACAGTTTTATCATCGGCTGGGTAGGTAAAGACCAGACTCGAAAGAACCCATGGAATCTTTTTGAAACTATCTATTACCTCAAAACCGGTAATTATATAAACTGTAACCTATGCGATAGAGTTACTCGAGGAACATATAACCGACAGAAAAGAAGTATTGTTAGTATACCTACTGAATGTAAGTATTGTAAATCTACAGATATATCTCCAGGTGAATCAATCGAAGACTTGCGACTATGGATGCATGCCTACAATCAGGCAAACATAGGCTGGGACTTTAATCTACATAGAGATATGTGGGGACTCGGTAATTCAGTAATATTTACTAGTAAGCTTACTCAAGATAGTGGATTAAAAACATCCGAAATGTCAGATTTATATAATATGTTTGACTTGTTTGTTTCCTTATCTGGAGGAGAAGGATTTGGAATACCTCTAATAGAGGCTCAGGCCTGCGGTGTACCTGTAGTATACACTGACTATACTGCTCAACCTGAGATATCAAATAAGGGTGGTCTTTCAGTAGACTGTGAGCTGTATCCAGAGCCCATAAGCTCAATAGACAGAGGATTTATAGATATTAATCATGCTATAAAGCGGATCTACACTCTCTATAAAGATAAAAAACTTTACAAAAGCCTCTCCTCGAATGGAAGAATAGATATGCTATCTAGATTTGATCACGACCTTCTAGCTACTCAACATCATGAATTAATACAACAAGTTATGAGTCAACCAAGAAAAATGATTGGAGTTTCAGTTTGAAGATACATCTCTCTGGAGATATAAACTCTCCTAACTCCATTAGTTCTAGATGTAGAGCTCTATTTAAACACAATAAAGACTTACATGAATTTAAAATAACTAATATTAAACATGATCCTGTATGTATACAGGTAGAGACTGAGTTATTAGGAAGTGTTAAAGAAGCCTGCGAATCTAAGATGGAAAAGCCGGATATATGTATTAATATGAAACCACCAGAGTTCTGGACTCTTCATGAAGGAGCAAAGAATATAGGCTGGATATCATGGGGCAAAGGATCATCTATCCCAAAAGAATGGGCAAGTAAATGCTCCATGATGGATAAGATTATAGTAACCTCAGAAGAAGACTATGCCTCAGTCGTTAGAGGTAAAGTTGAATGCGATGTTGCTATTATCAATGAACCAGTAGACACAAGTCTATTCGGTAAAATTTCAGGTGAAGCAAACATTGCTAATGTCACTGTGAAAGAGAACGGAATCAAGATAGAAGATAAAAAACCTTCTATTCTTATTCAAGGAAAACAATCTGATTCAACGAGTATGATAGAAACTCTCGAAGTGATATGCTCACAGTACAGTGAAAACGATTTAACTGTAGTACTTAGAACCTATAAGAATGCTATGAATCTTGCGGATGATCCTGCTATCATTCAAATGATTAGTCAAATTAGACAGAGAGCTAATAGCAATAATGGACCTAAAATAGTCCTCTTATCTAATCCATTAGCAGATGAAGAGTTAGCATGTATCTATAACGTATGCTCTGCTACAATTAATATCAGTAGAATATCTGGAATAAATCAAACAGTTATACAATCTGCACTGTGTGGAACCGTACCAATAACACATACACATAATGTATCAAGTAACGACATAGGAGATTACACACAGATATATGATCATACTATGATTCCAGTTTTTGATGGCAACTCATCTAGCGATAGCTGGTGGGCATCTCCGAATCAGTTATCACTTAAAGATTCAATCGACTATGCAATTAATAAGAACATCTCTGAGCAATCAAAAATAGAAATAAAGAAAGCACATGATCCTGAAATGATACTAGAAGAAATCATATCATAAATATAATAGTAGAACCCGAATCAAATCTGCTATTAAAATTAACACCATATCAAAGATATCTTCTTGTACTATGCTATGAACATGGACTTGAAGAAGCCAGCAACATATTACATATAGCTCAAGAAGAACTAGATCATATAATCAAGAATCTTTCTGTAGACCTAGCACATCATTGATATCAAAGATCTCTTTCGCGACATCATTCGCCGGCTCAATCATCAAGGGTTGATCAGAATCAATGTCTATTTTTACCTTGAACTTAGGCGGATCACATTCCATCTTAGTTGCTTCCGCAAGATCTTTTCCCCACGTATTGATAATACCTTCTACCTTTTCTCCAACAATCTCGAGCTCTCCTGTATTATCAGAAGACGCTTCTTGCAAGTCAGTGAAAAGCTTTTTGTTTAACTCATTTATTTTATCCGTAATGCTCATTCTTATCTATTTCTTTCAGTTTATCTAGAACAGACTTAGACCAAAGTTCTAGCTTGCCATAGTGTTTACTATCCATCAATACATGTGGATACATTAGTCCATGAGCAGATATCTTATCCAATTCTTTAGGCTGTATAGTTGCATCTTCCCATAACTTAGCAAAGAAAACTACACCTAAATGAACAGCATTGACTGGATCACAATCATGATTTATCAAGCCAGCAAATGTAATATTTATGTTACCATCTATATCAGTCTCTTCGTATAGCTCTCTCATAGCACCATGCAATATCAAATCGTTTCTACATCCTTGTGTCACCGTAGAAGACTTCTTCGATAAGGGATTGTATGCTGGCCAAGTCCAATCCCAATCGCTCTCATTCAAATGCCCACCCATACCTATCGATATCTTGCCATGCAGTCTTGCCTCACCTGATCCACTCCCGCGTTCAACATAGAATATACCATCATTATGGAATATACATATGTATGGTATAATCTGTAGATAGCTAGGGTCTTCTTCGCAGTCTCTACGTTTCATGTATCTTTTATTACTAAGGATATGATCAGAGCACATAGCATATTCATAACCTTCTAAGTCATGAGTGTACTCACTCTCATCATAGAAATGTTTAGCCGGCTTAAAGCCTTCAAAGTATTCAAACCTAGCAAAGAATATATCTTTAGATATAACAAGAACTTCCTCGTCCATCTTATCCATTACTTCTGCTTTCAATTTCGTATCTATCTATTGATTTCTGAAGAATTCTGTCTGCTCTCCATAAAAGATAGTCACTTTTATTATGATAATGACGTAGCTCTAATAGCGCCTCGTTACATGCCCATAATAGAAGAGCTTCTCCTTTTAGGTAGCCTGGTATTGACATTTCAGCTGTATATAGCTTCTCCCATTGCTCTTCCATTTAAATTTCTCCAAAACGTATTCGCGCAGTTCCTAATGAGTTTTTCTTAGTAGTTGGACAAACGAATGAATATTCATCTTGCCCATAAGCATCTTCAGCGATGCCTAGTATCTCTAAGTTTTCATTTACTGCATGCCATTTCTTGCAGGTGCTACAGAAGACTTCTCCGCCTCTTTCTGACATTAACTTTTCCTCGGTCTCTCTAGTTCTTGGCTCCATTTTGGTTTAAGATCCCACCAGTCTAACATTTCAGTATGATTTAATCCTAAACAATGATCTATTTCATGCTGTGTTATCTGACATAGCTCATTCATTCTTATGTTACTAGGCCAATGAGGAAGAGATATATGGAATCTACCTGTATTCAGGTATGCCCATCCGTGACAGGTTCCTACTTCCTTACTATATCTGTAACCCACAGTGATGTACCACACTCTAGTGATATCTCCAACTGAATATATTGCTGTAGAAAATATCTTTCTCAAATCACTGGTTCTAAACTCAGTTCGGTTAGATATATGCATAACTGGACTAGTATAAGTCAAGGATACTTTATTATACGATCTGTTAGCCGCACAATAACTTGGAGTCCAACGTTTTACACAATCATGCTCTAGCATTTTATCTGAAAAGTATAGTCTTTGTATGTTTGTTTATTGTCGTAAATTACTATCTTATCTTTAGAACTATTTCCCATGCAAACCAAATACATAGGTATCCAATCTCTATTTTGGTCCCAGCATGCTTCAGTATCTTTCTTTACCTGAGACACATACTTCTTAACATACCCAGGTAGTCTTCGACAATTATGATGAACACCTATTTTAGATAAGTCTACTGATATTTTTTCTTTTCCAAGCATGTACATTGGCAGTAATACTTCTGTAAACACTCTTGGAAAATCAGATAAGTAGCTACAAGTAACATTCTTCCATCTAGATATCAAATATCTATCATAAGCTTTAATCGCGCCACAACCATCTTGAGCTTGGCTCATAGATTTAAATAATGGTCCATCTCTTCCGGTATTATACTTACACTCAATTATGAGGTGGGTAGGCAACAAATTCGAATCGTATTCAATCCTATTCTCTAAGCAAATTTTACTCCATAGTTCATCATCTAGTTTAGCTACTATATCGGTAGAGGTAAAACCAAATTTACCTCTACCGAATATATTCCTAGTAGTATTAAAGTAACTAGCGATAAGACGTTCATGTCTTTTCCAAGCATCTTTAGATCGTTGCTTTCTAATTCGCTTACCCATTAAACCTCATATCTAGCACCCATTAAAAGCAGCACAATCAAGCACATCATCAGTAATATCATTTCCGCAGACAGTGAATGGATCAACGGGAGCTGGACCAGAACTGAGCACATAGCTAAGCATATACATCGCATCTGCCAGATTGAGACTTCCATTATCATCGGTATCGCCAGCATCTTGGCACTGGATTGGCCCAGTGGAGAACAAATGGAGCAACAAGTAGATCGGGTCCGAGATTGATACCGAAGAATCTCCGTTCACATCTCCTCTCCTAAATGTGATACCAATCGTGATGCTCCCAGGGACCGTTGCCGGGCTGCGAGCAGCGCCAGACACCGATACCTCTACTGCGATAGGCGGATTCCCTAAAGACCCCGTGAAGATAAGATCGGTGCCCGGGCCGGATAGCACGTTGTATGTAGGGGTGGCAATTTCCCAAGTCCCTGGAGGCAGCACTGTAAAGGGCGCACCTAAACTTAGGACGCAACCAATCGTGAACCCTCCGAGGCTCACCCAATTGGTGCCCGACCAATATTCCGGGGGAGGCAGGTCCGCGCCTACTAGGACTTGGTTCACCTGAACCATTGCCGGGTCATGAAGAACTCCGAAACTGAAACCGTGGATCGGTTCTGGGTTCTCCAAGGTTATTGATACCGAAGATGTAGTTCCGACCACGCCAGTAACCGACGCAAGCGTGAGCCTGTGAAAGGTGGGGTTGCCGACTAATGCCAGGCTGCCAGCAAGCGAGATCCTGCCGTACCCAAAGGTATCGTCGGCGCCCGGGGCTCCCTTGTCTGTGGCCCCCATTTTTAGAATCAGTTCCACCTCGTCGGCGGTTAACGTTGGGTCAGCACTCCAAACAACAGCAGCAACCCCTGCCGCCATCGGTGCACTAAACGAGGTGCCCGATGAAGACGAGTAGGTACTTCCATTCCCCGTGGTAGTCGTCCAGATCCCTACCGCTGGCCCAGTCAGATCAACGAATCTACCATAGGCTGAGAAAGCAGCCTTGCTGTCTGTTTGATCTGTACCACCACAAACAATCAGGTCGTCGAGGTCTCGCTGTCTTAGCGTCATGTCAGTGTTTGTGTTGCCTGCGCTCCAGAAGAGCAGACTTCCAAGTGACCTAGCGTATTCAGCAGTGGTGAGGTTGCTCTCGTTCTGTACACCTGAATATGATACTGAAATGCACTGGTCGCCTTGCTCTGCCGCTGTCCGCACTGCGTGCTGAATGACACTCAGACTCGCTGATCCAGTGGAGTTCTCGCTAACTCTGAGCATACGCTTGCTGAGGTTCCAGCCTACTCCAGTGACCCCAAGCCCGTTGTTTCCGGTGGCCCCGGCTACTCCAGTAGTAGCATTCCCGTGATAATGGACTGCACTGGCATCGCCGCCTTGGCTAACGAATAGTTGTGAAGTGGCGTTATAATTATCCTTCCAACCAATCAGGTCTTGGTGGGGTTCCCACCCAGTATCACAAACAGCGACAACTACTGAGGAATTCCCCGTTGATATGTCCCAGCCAGCCTCACTATCGATCATTTGGTGGTGCCACTGATCGCCGTATATCGGATCGTTCGGCACGGCGGTCACGAAAACCCGCCAGTCCGGTTCGACATACTCGAATATCCCCATGGCCATGAGTTCGGCGTAGCATTCGTTTTCGGTTTGGCCTGCTGGTAGCGAGAAATAAATCTGCCCCGTAGAGGGGACAATAGTATCATTCGCTATTACTGCCGAAGCAGCAGCAAGATTTCCAGAGGTCGGGCGACAAATCATCTTCCCAGAAAACTCATGCTGACCAGAGGATTCAGTAAATTGAGCAGCTACTGACGAACACATCAAAATGACAAACAAAGAAATGATTATACATCTCATTTATTATCTCCAAGTATACACACTACTAAGTACAAGAACTAAACATTACTAACAACTAATTACATTTCTCCATATGGCCAGTCAGGAGCATCGCTAGGAGCAGGAGGGGCAGAGGGAGTAGAGGGAGTAGTAGTTTGTGTCTTCTCTGTCCTAGCTGGAGCTTGACTTGGGAAGGGCGGGGCAGAAGGCTTACTGCTTTGCTGAGAGGTGCTTGGGAAGCCGGACGGCTTAGCCTGCTCTCCTCCACCCTTTTTGGTGTAGTACTCATCAAGTATTACTTGTTGAGATTTCTTGTAGCTATCAATATCATCCGAGAAGATGCTATAGTAGTTTATGTATCTATCTTTTCCGGGGTTCTGTTTGTCTGGTCCTGCATTCCTACTAGGAGGTAGAGCTGCAATACCATTCTTTGTTTGTCTTACTTTCCATTCCCTCAAATCTACAATATGCTTCTCATCTACATATATATGTAGAGTAGCACTAGCAAGTATCCCATAGGAGACTTGCTTTTCTGATCCAAGCCAAACACTAGCCTTAATGTTAAACATTCTATTTCCAATCCTAAATAGTCTATTGACTAAAAAAAATAGTCTCCTTGGGCTCATGCAACAAGCATGATTGATGTTATCCTCTATGAAGCGAAGGAGTTCGAAACTTCATTAAGCATCACCCAAGGAGACTCAATCTAACGTACATTGCTATCTACCACGCTTATAGATTTCGTTCGAGCACCTGTGGTGGGAGATCGAAATCTATCCTAAATCTTTCCCTATTTGACACCTTAACAACTATCCTCAGTTGGCGATCCGCCAACCTAATAGCATCCTTAGATACTATCCATGGTTATTTTGCAACATATCTAATCCAAGATTCCTTTCCTATCAATTTCCCTTCGTTTATATCTGTTCTGTAATCTAATAGATTTTCATCTCTTACAGCTTTTCTTTTATGTAATTCAAACTGATGTCTCTCTGCTCTAATCTTTCTTCTCTTTTTTCTATCAACTCTAGTCTTAGACTTACTACCACTTTTATTAACTGTAATACCAAATGCAGATTTTCTTCCTGTATCTTTTACAATACTAGTTTTATCTCTATTAACAGTAAATCCATAATAGCTAATAATATCCATTAATATTGGTAAGAATTTATATAAATTTCCTGAGTGTCTATTCTTTCCTCTAGTAGGACCATGTTTTCTATAAAATTCATCATTAAAATATGAACTAACTAGAATATCATCTGCATATCTAGTATATGTAAGACATCTGTGTTTTGCAAAATTATTTATCCTAATATCCATTTTAAACGGTATTACATTAGACAATATTGGAGAGGTAGGAGCGCCTATTGGCAAGCTATCTAAGTGAGTTACTATATCTGCAATAGCAGAGATATCTTCATCTTCAAGGATGTATTTCATTCCCGAAGTGATAAGATTCGGTGCTGCAAGTACAGAACTAATGCCAAAAGAATTTCTGCATATATCGACTATAGAAGATTCTGCTTTCCACATATCTATATAGCTAATAGCAACAAAATATTTCAGATAAGATACTACCTCTGATCTAGAAATAGATCCAAAAAAATTGACTATATCAGTTTTCAGTAGCCCACTTCCAGAAGCATGAGCAGATAAACATCGCTTAACTCCTGCTCTCTTCGAATAAGAACATACAGAATAATGCTGAAAGAGAACACAAGAAAATAATTCCGCTAATCTTTTTTGTACTTTCTTTAACCTGGGCTCAGGTATATGAATAGTTTTACCTTTTATTGTTATTTCTTTATAAGAAGCATTGGCCCTTAACCAATCAACTTCAGCTCTTTCGATGCATAAAAATCTAAATATATCAAATGTTTTAGTACTGTAATCATTTTTCCGACTGTTCCTTTTGTTCACTCTGGCTATTCGATTTAACAACTTCCTTCTTTCCAGAATTCAAAACAATCATATCATTTAAAATTTCCTCGTAGATCTTATTATTTGATAGTATGTACTCAACGACACTCTTTTTCCCCTGAAGTTTTCCTTCTGGAAACTTAGCATATCTGTACCAAGCACCAGCTTGCTCTATTACTCCAGAAGCGAATGCAGCATTGATAGTACACTGCTTAGAATCAAAGCCTACCCCAAAAGTAAAGGGGATATACACCTGATGTCCCTCGTGGGCTCCCTGCTTTGTCTTCTCTACGGTAATAACAGAATCAAAGCCAGAGATAACCTTCTTCTCTCTTCCATCAGGCATACGAACCATTACTTCCTTATCCTTATCGTATGCTCTACGAAAACCTAACCTCATGTGTGCAAAATGCTTTGTCGCATTTCCCCCCTTTGTTATAAGCTTCTCTCCATGTCCCATAGAATTTATATCTGTATAGACATGGGCTATCAATATCGCAGCAGTATTGTAATGAGAAATTGTCTTGTTCGCCATTCTGTAAAACTGTCCAATCTTACGATTAAGTACAGCTACATTCTCTTGACGTAAATTTCTTTCTTTAGGTTTGACTCCGGCTTTACTTGCTGGAGCTTCTACTTCAGCTCTTGGTAACAGTGCACCGATACTATCTATTAGTATTCCCTGAAGACATCCAGTCTTAGCAAGATCAATAACTCTTTGTAAGACATCTTCCATTATATCTGTCTCAGTAAATAGCAGCCTGCTCTCGTCTACTCCTAGACTTTTTACCCAATCTGAATCATAGCTGTTCTCAATATCTGCTATCAGCCAGATTGCATTAGGATTTTCTTGCTGGTTATATCCAATGACTTGGTATGCCATAGAAGACTTACCTGTTTGAGAACGTCCGGTAAATACACTAAACTTACCCGAAGGGATACCTCCATCAAGATTCTCATCTAACTGTGGTATTCCAGTCGGTAACTTCTCGTAATCTAAAGCTTCGGAAACAAGTTTATCGTTAGCAAATCCTATGATTGCTTCTGGATCTATCTTTCGCATTCCATGAACAAGCTCATTCAATCTAGCTTTCTTATCTTCTAGAGAAAGCTCTACTTTTCTAGAAGAATAGCTATCATCAGCTATTTTCTTCTTCTTCATATATAATCTCCTTTTCTGCTTCTTCTATCAGAATTGCATTTGTTTTTATTAAGTTAATAAAATCAACAAATTGCATAGTAACAAAAATTCTACCATTATCAGTTTCACTTACCCAGAGAGGAGATTTATTTCTCCTAACACTGCGATTAATACACTGATTAATTTCTTTTTTTGTTATGTTTAGAGATTTGCTATAGATTTTTCTCTTACATTCAATAGAGTATTTAGAAGAGATCAGATCATTTTCACCATACTTGGCTCCAGAATTAGCTTCCTTATTGATCCATTCTTTTCCTTCTGTAGGCCAAATTTCTCTCACTAAATCTTCTAAGACATCACCTTTTTCACGCATTAATTATTTCTTCCTTTTGGGCATAGACTTGTTTAGAAACATCATCTAATTCACTTTGATTATTCATTAAACATGCACTAACTATTTGGCTAACGTTGATAATAATATGATCAGAATTAAAGACAGAGCCAACAGCAGTATAACTGATCCTGACAGACTCTGGATCTCTTTTTATCATATAAGGATTACCAGTAGAATCCATTGGTGGAATTCCCAAAGAAGCCTGTTGCTCTTCTTCATCAGAGAAGTACTCTTCTTTACCATCTTTATCGACTTTAATAAGCCTAGGACTGGCTTTGGGACTCATCGGTTTCATGGCATATATGAAACTGTTTTCCAACAAAAGCTGATTTAAATCTCCCACACTCTGAACATTTATCACATTCTGATTTTCGTCTGTAGGCTTCAGAATTATATCGCCTCTTATTGTAGTTAAATTGACCCATTGACCCATTGCCAGTAACCTTTCGTTTAACTGCTTTCCAGCACATTAATACAACATCTGCTACAACAATGCGAAATGCAATGCCTATAGCCATTTTACCAAAATGTCCCATGATTATCTAAAAGAAACTTTCAGGATTTTCTTCAGGAGAGTTGTCCATACTCGTAAAGGGAAGATCTCCATTGTCGTTCATTGCACTTTTTATATCTATTAAATCTTCTAAGGCACCATCTAACTGTCTTCTGACAGATTCTTGTCCTATCTTAAACCCTTTTAAGAAAAAGTGTTGACATAAATTATTTATATCATGGAATATTCTAGGGTTACTCATCCTTATTCCTGGATAGTCCGCAGCCATATGCTTGGTAGTACTTTTTGTAAACTCTATCATACATTTCATTAATATAGGTTCACTCTCATATAATTGCATGACAGAGTTAACGGCATTATTCATGTCTTTAACGTCATTGATGAGTATCTTTTTTATAAGACTTTCATCAACTAAATTCCGATTTTCCGAAACCATCGTCATCCTCCGTTTCTTCATCATCATTATCAAATTCAAAATATCCATTACCAAATAAAGATTCCGCAATAGATATTTCATTTTCTAATTCTTTTATGAAATCATCAATGACATTTAGTTCATCAGTACATATGTCTGTCTCTTTTATTTCTACCTTAGACTCAGTATTCTTTTCAAACTTACCAAACATTCTTCCTATAATAAAAGCAGTAACATAGTTAGTTACATCATCTCCAGTAGCTGAAGTAGTTGAACATTCTAAATCTCCAAGTAAGTTTTCATCCTTATCATCATTACTATTATCGAATGGATCTTCTATGTCATTCTTTAACATTAATGATAGAGTCAAAATCCAATTCTCTATGAATTCTTTTCGTTGCATGACAGAGAACGATTTATTCATCGTATCACTCATTTTAGATAAGTCAATCTTCTTCTTGTTGACAGCTATGTCGACTTCTAGCTTTTTATTAGAGGTAAGATTATATATACCTCCATTTTTGAGAACTACAAAGCGTTCCATCACAGCCCCCTTGCATTCGATTTTGTCTCTTCAATATGTGCTGCAGGATCACAAGGAAGATCTACTTGGCTGATTATCTTCACATTTTTATGATTACAAATAAACATATATATCCACCTTTCCCCGCTATCACCATACCTAGAGTTCAAGGTCCTTACCTCACCGTCCACGTATATGAGCATTCCTGGCTTATATGGACATGGACTATTCTTAGGTAGTTCCACTGTTAACTCGTATGAATCAAATCCATACGCATTATCATAGTATATCACGGGACCTCTAGATTTAACAGTACGAATACGGACCTCGTTCTTCCCTATCCCATTGATATATGGCTCTTTGGTTATCTTCCAAATCTGAAATATACCACTAAAAATCATGCTACAATCCCATCATTTCTTAACGCAATTAGCTCTTCGATTTCTCCATCAGACATATTAAGGTATCTATTAAATGGATTCTTCTTTGATATATTTATGTTGATTGACTCACTAGTACCACACCTAACAAAATCTAAAAGCAAATCTATCTTAGTTTTGCATGTTATGGGAGTGACTATTTTAGCATCGCTAAAACTAGACATATCCTTCTTTGCCTTTCCTAAATCATAGATAGCTTCTAGTTCTATTCTAGTATCTTTTATTTTTATTTTACAATCAGCAGTTTTACATATCTTTTTAATATAAATTAAACTTTGTTTAAAATCTTTACGTGAAACTGTTATAGTATATTCTTTCGTACCAGTAAAAGCTTTCGCGAAAGAAGAAACATAGTTTTTATCCAAGCTTCTAGATAATATACATAAGCTTATGTTATCTTGAGATATCAGTAATGATTTCCCGCTGGTCTTTATCGCTATCTCTTCCGGAAGAAAATGTTGGATGCATGAAATATCCCTGTAGTCAAAATACATTTCCTTCTTTAGATGGAATTGTATTCTAGTCATAGAACTATGTCTGAATGTATACATGTAATTGTTAAGGGCTGCGCACATTCTTGGATGTCCAAAGACATCTGTAGCCTTAGAAGAATGAGATAATTTCTTGATCAATTTAAAATCTACTATTCCTTCGTAAACATCTTTCCAGTTTGTCCCATTCGATCCAATCAAACCATCATAGAAGTTACCTTCTAAAGTTGACTTGGGTACATAGTAGATACTACCATTTTTGACTGAAGGATCTGTCGGATTGCTGAACTTTATACCTGTCTTCATAAAAGATATACAATTCATCTCAGGAAATTGGTCAGACATACCACACAATGAGTCTACATTTAAATATCCTAAGTCTTTATGCTGTGGAATACACTTAGTATCAACCAAAAGAATAGCACTACCACTAGTAGCTTTCAATGATATGTACCCATCTTCATTGAGTGTTACATGAATGAGCCTCTGATCTACATTAACATTCTTTTTATCCACAAAGGCTTTTATCAATTTTGCTGCCAGTTTTAAGTTCATTTAATTATCATTTCTCCAGTAAAAAATGTATTTTCAAAGTTCTCTAGTAATTTTTTCAACTATTTTCTGCCCTATATAGAATTATATATATAAATATGATACAATAGGAATAAAGGAGATATATGCATGGTTTTCTCAAATTTCTATTACTAATCTCATTAACTAGCCTTAGTATAGTAGCACATGCTCAACATCCAAGATTTATTCTAAATTTTGGTACAACTGATTCTATTCAAACAGATGCAATTCTTACTGTACGTGTACTGCTAGATAATCCTGGTGGAGATCTTGCCGGCTGGAGCGTCGTAGTCTGCCATGATGCCAATATCGATGTTGTCGATGCTCAAGCAGGTGGCGCCGTATCTACTGCTAATGGTGGAGCACCTGCTCAATTCGCTGTGACTTGGTCTTTCCCAGAAGAAGGTGTTCGTCAGGGAGTAATTGTAGATTTCTATGGTCGTAATGAATTACCAGTATCAACTAATCATGAACTAATCAAAATTGAATATATAGTTCTTGGCGCTGACAATACTATCACAGAAATCAATTTTTGCGATTATGCTTTTCGCGGAGACGTTTTTATCTCTAATACAATAGTCATTGAGACAGCAGGAGTTTCTATCGATCCAACAATAAATTCAGTACAAATATCTATATATGATCCTAAATTTATTCGAGGAGACATTAACAATAGTTCTACAGTTGATATTGCTGATGTATTAATGATACTCAGGAACTTATTTTTCGGGGAAGCGGTTTTATGTGAAGATGCCTGTGACATCAATAACGACAGTTCTATTAACCTTGCTGATCCTATTCAATTATTGTCTTATCTTTTTAATGGTGGCGAATCTCCCGCTCCTCCATTCCCCGATTGTGGCATAGATTCTATCGATGATTCACTTAAATGCACTGGTCCTGAATACTGTCCATAATAACTATCTTTTCCCTCTTTTCTTTTTGACTGTTATACTATTAGGTGTAATAACAATCTTACACTTACATAAATGAGATAGAATTATTATGCAACGCCAATTTGGATTGATCCACTGTTTTTCACCCACGTTTTGGTGTATCCAATTACCCAACAACTGTTCAGGAATATGTAACTCCTCGGCTAAATCTCTCCTATTACATTCAGGATTTTTCTTATGCCACTCTTCAACAAGTGTTATGAAAGTCTCATGTAGCGGTAATGATTGATGTTTACCTTTCTTTCTTTTGCGTTCCAATAGCCTAATTAATTTTGGTTGTTTCTTTTTCTTGCTCATTTGTTCTCTTCTCCTTCTTTACATAAATCATTAGTACATCTGCACTATACAGTGATTATGAGTTTATTCTTCCCATTCTTTCATGCTGTAGTCTTTGGGCAGATCCTTCAAGTACCCTGACAAAGGCCATTGCTGAGTAATACAGAGACTGTAGCATCTCTTGGGATATCGATAATTCAGAGGTATAACGGTAAAATTCTGAAGCTTCTACTCTGCTGATACTTTCAGCAAGAGCTTCAGTAATCTTAATATTAAGATCTTCCGCTATTTGCTTGGTTCTTACATGATACTTGGATCTAAGTACTCTCCTAGAAGATTCTGCATGGTAGAAACTACCTTTCATATACCCTACTAAAGTAGATAGTCTGACTATACCGGCACTCAACATGATCAAGTCGGTATCTATTTCCGCTATGAACTTATCAAAATCCCCGTCCTTGTATTTTTCCATAATCTTATAGATATATACAATATCTTCCCAATGTTTATCATCGAATAGCACTTGTTCATAGCTAGGAGCTCTATACTCTGCTTCATTCTTTTCATCTTGAGCAAGGCGTTGCTTGATTCGTTCTAATGAATTGATTGCTTTCTCAGATTTACCGATAGATTCATCAGCATTTTCTTTAGGTGTAAGATCTTCAGCACCGACTTCCTCTAGGAAATCTCTATTACTCATTACTGTACTGTCCTATTCCAGATGCTTCTATCATCATGATATTCTCTCCGCTTCCCCAACTTCGCATAACGAGATCATCAAAACATCCCTTAGTGGTAATTAATCTGTTCTTATAGTCAGGCATAAAAATAGATCCAGCATAAGTATGCATCATTATATATGCAACTATAAAACATGGATAAACCAAATTTACACATCTATTAGAATGAATAAAATTGCTAAATTGATTGCCAGTATTTCTGTTTCTAGGCATAGATATAATTTTAGCCTGAACATCTCTATCTAACATTTTACAAATATCTACTTCTTTATTAGTTCTGTGATAATTTCCTTTAACAATTATCATATTGTTACTAAACATCTTAGCAATATCATTTTCAACTTTATCATATCTATTAGCCATAACTTCAGCTAATCTTTTAATGATTGTATCTTTATTCCCTGCAGGAACTGAACATCCAAATCCCTTAATGAGCTCTTTTAACTCTAAGATAGTTGGATCATCTTTGAGTATGGGCTCATAGTCACAAAAATAAGATAAAAATTCTGTATTGTCAACAGAAATTTCAGCTGAAGGTATTATCTTCTTCGCATTTTCTTCTGGTACTGCTCTAATAAGAAAATTTTGTACATTATCAGTAACACTAAATTTTCCCATACTTAATATCTTATTTGTTCCATTACCCATGAATTTATCTATCTGACTAGCAGTTAAATTAATAGGTATACTATCAATAGCACTAAGATTATTCGTAAAAGTACATATCCGATCTCGATCACGTTCAATAGAATTTGTATGATCTTCATTGCTTAACCTATAAAAATCATATTTACTTTCAGATATATCTCCAAGTAAATTTTCATGACTTTCGTCATTATCAAGTGGGTACAACTTAAATTGATACTTAGATTCGAGAGAATATTCTATTATCCACATATTTTCAAGTCCAGGATCAGCACATACTTGATAATCAAGTGAATTAAAATCATAATTCTTATAGAATGGCTTTAACTTCCATTTTAAAAATGCATAAACAGTAGCATCCTTTGTACCATTATAGACATTAGATACATACTCAGAAATATTTGATTCAGTATAGTATACGAGCTCAGGAGTACGTGTACTGCTAGATAATCCTGACTGATGCTCTCTTAATATTTCTGTAGAAGTCTTCAAGAAATCTTCCTCAAGTACAATCTCATTTAACATGTTACTTATCAGTGCGAATTCATATTCTTCCTTTAGGAAATCTTCTATCGAAAATAAATCTAAATCTAAATCATTAATATCTTCTGTTTTTTTCAGTGTCCCTTTTAACTCAGGCTTAACTTCATATATAGCAGTACGCATTTCTCTAAAAGAAGATTCATCTGCGTCTGATATAGCACAGCAAATCCCAATAATATTATTGTGATTCCAGTTATCCTTTAGAACCTTGATTGCTATTCTATGTATGTCTTTGTACGACGATCCAGTAGGTACTATGCTAATATTCCGTAAATTTATCACGCATGACCGACAAAGATCTAGTAACGGATTACTAGATGAACGATAGTACGATGAAGTATAATTCTCACTTAAACTTGGGATTATATCACTAGCGATATCTGCAAATCTTTTTATATGAATACCATGAGTATTCATGCTAATCACTTCCTTGTAAGTATCTTCATCTGAAATCTTCTTAAATTTATCTTTGATCATTTGATATATAGAAAATGTTTCAGCGAAATAGCTACTAGAGCTTGAAGGAATAATTTTATTTTTCTCTACAGTATCTGGAGAAATCATATACTTTTCTAGATCGCTATAAGGACTGTACATATCAGGTATTGTTCTAACAAATTTCAGTAATTCTTCCGACCAGACTGAAGTAGATACTGGTAAATCATGCTTTACATGCTGTGAATACGTCAGGTCTTTCAGAAATGGAATGTACTCGACAAGTCCACTTTCTCTTTTATTTCTCTTTAAACATATTCCAAACATTAAGCCTCCAAACTACCTTTATATCTACAAATCTTGCGTATCTTTTCAAGTGATTTATTACAAGAGTCTACAATTACTTTAAAATCATCATCAGTGAAAAACATTTCATTTTTAGAATTCTTGATACCTTTGTTTACTTCATTGCAGATTATAATTTGTTCTATCTTATTAGCACCCTGAGTAATTAGATCAGTAACTTTGTCATAATATTTGATACTTTCTCCCATCAAGATAGGCTTTTGTATCTTGATACAATTATTATCTATTTTCTTGGTCATCTGATCTAAAATATTAGGTGGAATAGTCCCACGATTTACTGATTCTATATTAAGTGCCAACATGCATAGTATCGAAATATCTACGCTTGTTTCTTCCATAATTCTTGTCCAAGCAGAATTTTTAGCTATCTTACCAATATCTTCATTGATAAGTATTTCTGCTTTTCTTATAGGATCAGGACTAACCATCAATTCATAGTTAAGATTAACTTTAGCTAAATCACTATCTTCTAAGAAGAAATCTTTAAGCTGATCAAATACATTCTTAAGTTGTGTTTCTGCAAAGTCATCAATAGCATTCTCTGCATTTATACCTACTGGAATGCTACCTAAGATTGCTTCCTTAACAGCGTCTTCAAAAGGACTAAGTTCTGACATATACAAATTGCTATGAGCTATTTCCATTGCTCGATATCCAATAATGCATCTTCGTATATACCCCAATCTTCTTCCGTCTAATTCAATCTTCTCTCGTTTCTTTTCATTATCTGTTGAAGTAGTTCTAGCTTCTATCGACTTAGCAAATCTACTTAGAAAACTACTGATCTTATCAAACTCAGATTGTTTAGACATAAGTATGTAATTTTCAGTAGCTAACGTTAATAGAGCAATTATTTTTCTACGTACCTGTGCTTCTTTTTCTCCTTCTGTATTAACTTTTGGTTCTTTTCCGCCATCGAGCCAGAAACCAAGGGCCGGAGCATCATCCATCCCAACACTATCGATAATTTCAATACGGTCATCGTTATTCATTTCTAAAACAGAAGGAAAGTCAATGAAACTGGCGAATCTACCTATGTAGGCTTCATCCATCATATTAGTTCCTTCGTAACCTACAGGATTCATAGCACCCCATATAAACTTGGTGTTTAACTTAAATCCCATTACCTCTCTTGATCTGATGATTTCTAACCATTTAGACTGAAGTTCCGGTAACGCTCTATTCACCTCATCAATAAATATAAATTCTTTATCCCAACAAGTGATAGGACTAGATATATATTCCATTCGTCCTTCTTGCATTGCCTTAGGACTTGGCAGTCCTAGCATGTCTTCAAACATGGATTTACTTGCATCATATGACTGGAAGTTCAACTTTAAAGCGCGTGCGATATCTTTTGCTGCTTTTGTCTTTGCTCCACCGTGTCTACCGATCATTAAAAGTGGATCTCCAGTTACAAGACTTTGTAACATCATTATTTCTTGCTTTTTAGGTAAACCCCAAATACCAAGCGAATCAAAAACTTCGGCCATCTAAATCCTCGTTTCTTTAAAAGAACTACTACTGCACAATTCTCACAGTAATACGTATATGAAATGGACCATGAAATTGGCCATGGCCCATCAACTTTCGATTTAACAAATGAATTACTTATTTTTACGGCAGGCTTATTTTCTATTGTACTAAAACAGTTTGCACACTTGACTGGAAACCCATTTTTATCTGTATGAACAAAATCGCTTACAGGATCCATCTAACATATATCTTTGATATGATATGTATTGTTATATTGTTTAGAAAAGAAATTATCTCTATTGTCAGTATTATCAGTGAGAATCATGCATACTTTTTTTATTTTAGCTTTAGCCAAGATTTCATTCTCTTTTGATATTCCAGCCCATCCATCTCCAAATATAATAATCTTTTGGTAATCTTTATCTATCGCATGTTCAACAATACAATCAAAATCTGTTCCTCCAGTACTTCTAATAACTCCACGTCCTAGCTCTTCAATGCTAGTTTCTGCTATTTTATTAGAAAACTGAAAAACTTTTCTGATATTCTTTCTTAATGAATATACAATTCCTGCTACTTTGGGCAAGATACTACACATAGAACCAGAAACATCCACATAAACAGCAATACCTAGATTCTTTTTCTTTGTATCATTTATCTTGTTTCTCCAAATTACAGGTATTATACCAACTGCAAGCATTGCGAGGTCTCTTCTGCAAGGATCGATAGGTATCACAGAAGATACTATCTTTTGTTCTTTCATATATTCTGTTATCTTATTTATATTCTTATTTATTGAGAAATCTCTTAATAATCTAGTTCTTAAATTAGATGTGCTATGTATCAACGAAATCATTGAATTCCAGAGATTAGATCCGCTGCCTGCTTTCTTGCATTTATCTACAATCTCAGATGCAATCTTAGATTTAGTATCACTATCTATGTCCATATCAATAGTACTTGTTTCTTCGTCTGGACCTTTGTCTTTGTTCTGATCATGACTACCAAGAAATACTACTTTCTTATATTTCTTTGGCATTATTAGTTTAAGTGCAGAAAACACTTGATCTATCGAACAATCTGTATCTTTATTTCCATATCTAGAATCATCATATAAATGACCATAAATTTCACCAAATTTACTTCTGATCATTGAATTACCAGATTGTGGTCTTAACAAACCCATAGGTGGCTTTGTTCCATAAAAAGATTGCATTAAATCTGCATGACCAAGCATAAAATAGATAGTCATATTTATAACTGAATCAGACGCAAAATTATGCAGTTCACTATTTTCTTTGTAATCTCTACTAAAATCACCTAAAACTTTATGCAATAATTCATGAGTGATTACTTCGACAACCTTATTCGGAGTATCTACATGTGCTTTCCAAAAACTTACATTATAATAAAGAATTCCTTCTTTTGTAATTGCAAGAGTCGGAATCTCTTTATGCAACGGATCTTTCTCGTTAATAGCATATATCTCTTTTATAAATCCATTAGCTATCCAAGAATCATATCCAAAAGTATTTCTAAGAAGATCCAGTATCTGGTCTAGATATATCTGTTCTTCGTTTTGTAAACCATGATCTATAGTCATATTTCAACCCACCAGCTTTCTGTCTCCGTTTTGTTTCTGAAGTAACATTTTCAATCCATTCCATTAGCAAATTAAATTCTATTTTGCATATTTCTTTTGTCGTGATTGTATGATTATTCGAATGATAAAAAACTTCAGGACAATTTGTCCACCCAACTAAAACATTTCTTCCTAAAGATTTTACTTCTGGGAAAAATTCGCAAATTATCCACCAAATATCAGAGCGAAAAGTGTTTTTCGAATCTAGCCGGTAATTTTTTTCAGTATTTTTCGCCATATATAGAAAATTTGTATTGTTCTTTGTATAATAGAACTCAAAATCAGCTACTTTAATTATCTCAGAAGGAGAATCTATACTAGACAGAATACCAGAAAGGTTGTCTAGCTTTGAAGTGAATCGGTAGGGAAGCACATCTAGTCTTCCTGTAATTCTTCTATCATTGAGTATATCTGATCGACTATCTCTTCATTCGAATATACAGAGTCATCTTTAAGCTTAGTAAGGATATCTTCTAAGAATTCTATAAAACTGTTCAGGTTTTTCATTTGCTCCTCCTCGATGAAAATATAGTAACGTTATATGGTATATATTTCCACGGCGTTCTTGTCTGAGCATCTCGAGCATTTATTAGATCTACTGTCTTTACTTGCCTTATTCTCGTTAAAAAGCCTAAAAGGTTTTTTCTCAGAACATGCTAAGCATCGTTTTTCTGCCATTAGCCACCCGTCCTTACTCCGTATCCATATATCTTCAACAGATATTTTGGCATCAAAATTAGCACTAGGATTTCCAATTTTAACTAAATAGTCAGAAATGTCTATTTTCTCATTATTGTCAAATAGTCTTGGCAATAAAGTATCGTCTCTCCATCTTTGGTTGCTTCTAACATGAGCGCATGCGTTTAGAATAGCCTGCATCTTCTTTATAGATTTAGGGAACATTGTGTTCTGGCAAACGCAAGAGATCATTTCTATAGCTTCTTCATAATAGATATATTCTGGATCATAGAGATACTCTAACTCTAGATCATAATAGTTTACTACGAATGTAGCCTTTCCCATATTTCATTATTTCTTTCTTTTTTAGACTATTTCCCTCGCATTAATAAATTCATTCGAACAGCTTTTACTTTAATTGTAAAGGCTTCAGATCACATAATCACTTTTTAAATTATTAATTTCTGCGGATAAGTCTTACAATGGATTAAAGAAAGTTCCATTGTTCTGCATTGCTAACTGCTGCATAAACACAATTCCACCATTATCTGTAGCTATATATATAGTATTTATTGGAATTTGCTGCCAATTAGCCATGGTGATATCTTGCAAGCTCTGTGTTGCAGTATTAGATCCATTGCAGTATGGTTCTCCGTCTGAAAGTATCATTATCTGTTTAAATTGTTTCTGTGATTGATTAGCAATATTAAGAGTCTCGACTCCTGCAGGACCTAGACAGGTCCAGCCGGCAGCGTTAAGAGCCAGCACCCATGCGGTGGCGGATCCCTTATTCGCTGTATTAGCCTTTACAGGTGATGCTCTCCAAGAGATGTGACCGTCAGAGAAAGCGACTACCCCAAATTCAGCTTGACTAGATAATGAACTTATCGTAGATGTGAATTCTTCTTTTAATTGCTGTATCTCACCGTTCCAGCCCATTGAACACGACTTATCAAGACACCAGAAAAAAGCATCGCCCTCATATGCCCCACCCCAGAAATTGATCGTCTCAGGGGCATCCTCATCGTCCTCATCATCTCCAGATCCACCGGATGGGAGATCGAGAGGTCTACGGGCGTCTTCATTTGACTGTGACCAAACAATCGGTAACAAAGTAAAAAACATATATAATGTCATGGTAATAGCAACTAAAATTTTACTCATTGTTATGCTTTCTAGTAGTCTATCTGACGAAAAGTTCCACCATTCATAGCAGAGAGATTAATGTAGAATGCCTCTTCGTTAGAATAGAAAGAACTGGTAAAGTAAATAGTATGGATCGGCAGATTCTCGAAGTTTGCTGCCGTGATCGACTCCAAGCAGATGTCAGCGTAGTTGCCGCCACCAGCGCCGTCACAGTACGGCTCACGGGCTCCGCAGAGGATAACCTGCTTATGGACTCCCGGAGCCTGCTGGGCGATCCCTAGGCCGGCTAGAGCGGCATTCAGGAGACAATGGTTCTCAATAGGAGCCAACGTACCCATCCAGGCCTGCGCCGAAGCCTTATGAGCCGGCGAAGCATTACAGCACTCCGGACGCCAGATGTAAGTTGTCGAATTATAAGCAACAATGGAAAAATCAACAGCAGCCGATAACTGGTTCAGGGTCGCTGAAACTTCCTGGCGGATCATGTCGAAGATGACGGTCTCTCCGCAGAACCCATATGCGGGCACGATGAAGACGAAGCAGTCTCCCTCGAACTCACTGCCGTAGAAGCGAATCGCTTCCGGAGCATCTTCTTCATCAGTGTCTTTTCCAGCACCCCCAGAAGGGAGGTCTAGAGGGCGTTCGTCTCCAGAATATGAATACCCGCTAGTAAGAATTCCTAGGCATAGGCAGAATAGTAACAAAAAGCGCATATCTCACCTCAATCTAAAAAGTTACTTTTCTCAAATCCTAAATCTTTTAGATAATCATGCAAAGATACTCTATTGCTATCACCATTTTCCCTGTAAAAAATACGTGCTAACCATCTTCCATATTTACCAGTCTTAGTCGTTTCTACGAAGAGTTGCTTATCTGTATCGTTAAACCATAGCTTTGCTGCCTCTTTCGCTGCTAATCCAAATGGTTTTTGTTCTCCTCTAACTTCCGGTGTATCAATATCTAGTAATCTCACTCTTATATTATGTATTATATTAAAGCCTAAATCTACAGATAGATCCATTGTATCGCCATCTACCACTCTCAGTAACTTTACTTTATATATATACATAACTAATCATTACTATCACTACTATAATCGCCAACTATGAAATCATTCCCTTTTGACAATCGTCGTAGCATCGATTTTAATTCTTTTACTTCAGTTCTTAATTCCTTAGTCTGGTGGTGAATGCCATTTATGACAGTAAGATTATTGTTCAGACCATGCTTTATCTTGGCGACTTGATCTTCAATTCTAGATATTGTTCTTATGCATTCTGCACTTATATCTGATTTATGCCCATTTCCATTCCTGGTCTTTAGAAAAGTAAGAACTTCTCTAATGATAAGAATGGCAACTATTGCTCCTACTCCTAGTTGAGTTAATGCTTCTTCCATTTTCCACCGTTTATGGTTGCGGCTGTAATATCACTTGCCAATTATTTACTAATAAATGTCCATTACCGATAGAAGCGCTAGCTGCACCTGTCGTAGGCATAATCACTACAACAGTGCTTGTATTAGGAGTAACCAGAGAGTCTCCAATATTGAAGTCTATAGTTGCCGTTTGATCTAGTAGTACACTGGGCACTGTTTCGAAAGTTACACGTATGACTTCCATCGGTTCGGTGGGCGGCAGATACCACCAGTCAAAGGGCGCACTGATATTGGCGATACACCCCACATTGATCTCATTGTAGTCGTTATACATACCACCGATAGCCAGGTCAGGCCCAGCGCCGTTGTTTATGGACATGATGTAGTCAGACCAAACAACCTCTGTAGCCACCACAAAACCATCAGACCACTGCATGGAAATTCCCCACCCACCAATTTGACTTGGCGTTCCTGGAATTCCGTCCTCTTCGACATGAATGGATACATCAAATTCAGTCTCAATGCCCTCTGTATATACAACGGTCTCATTGCTTCCAAGCAGACTAAAGTATTGCATTTCTTCTGGCCCAGGAGGAAACTGGGGTGGAGGTGGAATTGGAGGTCCAGTTGCTTCTATATTTTCATAGATCATTTCTGAAGCACCAGAGCTATTAACCGCTATTAAGACAATGCTATATAGCCCTGGGCTTTGGAAAGTGTGAACTGGATTTATTTCATTTGAAATAGCTCCATCAGAAAACATCCAGTTCATAGTTGCAGTTATTGGCTCTGTCAAATTTACACAAGTGACAGTAAGAGGAGCGGGCCCAATAACAGGCGAGACTATAAACTCTGCCATAGGTGGTGGAGGTGGTGGTGGTATTACTGGTTGGGATGCCGGCGCCGAAGAGTTACTACATCCCATTAATGACATTGTAGAAAATAATAGTACTAGTATGATTCTTTTCATCTTATTCCTTTATTCATCACTTTTACCGGTTTCCATTATATCATAGTCTTGCATATTATGAATAGTATCAACCATTGGACCTAACTCACGATTTCCCCAAAAATAGGTTCCAGGGACTATGAAATAGCCATTCCAATCAGTAACTGACTCAAGCTCAGTAACAGACATCACTTAGTCTTTCTTATCTTTTGCAGTGCTTAACATCAGATTCTTGACGTTATCTTCACAAAAGCCTTTCCCTTCACGGGAAATTAGCTCATAAATGACTCCTGTAAGTTCTGATGGTTTTGTAAATACTTGTACTAAACCAGGACATACTAATGGTTCATCAGAAAGAAATTCAGCATATCCAGAATCTCGCCATTCTTCCATAGTCTTTCCTACGTCTTCGACCTGATAGGCAATATGGTGTATCCCACCTATATCATTTCTCTCAGAAACCCAATTACCAATAATTGACTCAGAAGGACCATCGCTAATGAATATCTCAGGAGGAGCATGATAACCTATATCTCCTACTCCATATATCCACATAGACGTATTTTCATGCCTTGTCTCGGGGGGGACAAGAGCAATACAATTCGCCTTAGAACCGTCATTAAACTCAACTTCAAATTCAGTACCTAGGGTATACCCCAGAGTACCTTTAAAGAATTTGGCTGTTTTATGACGATCGTTCACTCTGTAAGCTATGTGATCTAATCGCATAACTAATATATTAACATGGCAATATCAAAAAAACAGGGTCGACGATTATGTTTTAGCTTCTGTGCCCTCGGATTCTGCTAGGAACCCTATCCTCACTTAAGGTTAGGTATACCTGATTATCCGAAATTAGTCCATTTTTTTCATCGAAAAAACAGAGCCTTTGGCAAGGAAATCCCGCAGCAGACATATTTTGTTGAGCAAATTCATTATCGCTCTCAGTGGTACCATTTGCAAGGAATATACGGTGGTTCAAGGTGGCGCTGGCATAGGTATGGAAATGACCAAACCACAAATAATCCCAGGGAACTGGGATACTATCTATCCAACCCCAAGCCTTCTTTGCCACACCATACCAAGGTAATCCAGCAAAACCGCCTCGTATCTCATGGCCATGCACCATGAGATTGCCCCACTCGTATACTCTGTCTACTATATAGAATTCCTCACTAATATCCATAGTGATTCTATTTTTCGTCTCTTTTCTACTTTCATTTGCTCCAAGAAGATAAATCTTTAATATCTCATAACATACATTATCCCAGTTAGTTCTTGGGTGGCTTCTGCCACCCTTAGGGCCATTTCTTCCATGGTTGCCAGGAACAGTGCATATATGAATCTTGGGAAATGCTTCGAATAAAGACAATATACATTTGGCTATAATAGCAGGACCATTTTTGACTGCCTGATCAAATAGACTTTGATCAATCAAATGGGCTTGAGTCGCGAATATATCTTCTCCTTCAATCATATCTCCACCTAGATAAATTCGTAATTCATCAATCTTGGAAGATGAGCGCCTAACTTCAACAATGTTCTTAACTTTCTTAGCTAAGAGCATCAAACGCTCTTCAGCTACGGCAGTATCATAAGATGAAGTTAATTTGCCTATATGAAGATCAGATAAGTGAAGAACAGCGATCTCTTCATTTCTCCGCTTTCGTGTGTCTTTTTTAGGTCTAGGAATATAAAGATCCGGAGGATCTTCGTAGGCTTGCATAACAGCTTCTGTAATCAATTCATTGCCAGAAGCGAGTCCCTCTACTTTTCTCTTAAGATCCTTTACTGTCTTTTTTAATAGACGAATAGAATAGCTTTCTTCTATTTCTTCTTCTTTTTTTACTTTTGGCTTTTTCTTAGATCTCTTCTTAGATTTAGGATTTACAGATATAAATCGCCCGTAGACATCTCTATATGGTTCCATGCGTTAAGTCCTCCATAATTTAAGGTACATGGAAATATGGTCCTGTCAAGTACTTATGTCTACTACTTCGATCCTTTTTTAAGTAACTTCATAAGCTTATTTGTGCATGTGCCAGCATGTGTCCGTACCCATTTATGAAGCCCGTCTTTTTCGATTACGATTTCTTTTCCCTTGCTTATGTTTTCTTTACATACTTGGCAATATCCAAGAAATCCAGATTTAACCGAATCAAAATTCTTGATTCTGCTTATCTTTTCCCAAATGGCTTTATTCATACATCACTATATACCTATTCCATATCATCAAAATCACTTTCTAGAATGTCCTTCATCCACACTATTTTATTAGTTTTTCCACAATTACTACATTTTATTATAGTTGTACCAAAATATGGACTCTCACACTCATCGATATCCTGAGATTTACAATCAGGACATTCCGGATCATAGATTGCCATAGGCGCCTATTCTAATTATACAAGTATCCTATTTGCAACGACATGCACACTTTCATTTCCTTCAATATCTTTGGTCGCAATTTCTCCAAAGACAGTGATCCATGAATTGCTAAGCTTTAATTTTTTGCTGGCGGGGCTATATATATTAACATACCTATAGCTTTTCTCAGTTGCTTTAGGATTTCGATAATAAGTTCTCATCTGTATCCAGTCTTCATTATGCCTCATACATTGTCCATGTAATATAGCTGATGTAAACCCCGATTCTTCTGAAGGGGCGCTAATAGAGTAAAGGTGGGTTTTTATGAAATACTCATGATTCCCATCCTTTTCCCTACTTGCGATCGTTCCTCCGTTAACAGATAAAGACTCTTTATTCTCCATTATATCGCGTATCTTAGAGATATAGCTTTTTTCCATATCTTCTTTCTTATATGAACAATTAACAAATATAGACTGATTTTGTAAACTACCTGCCCCGTCTATATCTATGTCTGGTAATTTAAGACGACATGCTAATGTTCCGCCCCATTGCTTAGGTTGCCAATCCTTAAACCAAGTTACATCTCCTATGAGATAACATAAATTCTGGTCCATCTAGACACTTTCATTGCTATGATTAATAGCTTCTTTTAAATTGGATGCTTTCAAAGCTGGATTATCCGGGTTTCTTGGATAAACAGGTACTTCATCTTTCATTTGCAAATGCAAAAGCACACTTGATATCCATTGCTCTTTTTTCATGATTTCCTCATGAATCTTACGCTTCAGGATAGATTTTGCTTTATCTGAGTCATTACATTTATCGATCAATCCCCAAAGCTTAGTAAAATTTAACTGAGCAGACAAAAAGTATTGATTAGGAGAATATTGAGCCTTACTCCTTGTTTCAGTTCTCGATATAGTTACCTGAGGAATTTCTACTCCGTCATCTATCAGTTCCATGAATTCTTCTATACTGATAGATTCAGTTTCTTCGGGAAGATCTATTTTAGTATCGCTCAAAACATATCTCCATCATTATCGTCGTCATCCTCGTCGCTCAACATTTCCTGAAGTGGACTTTTAGTTTCTTCTTCAGTCACATCATGAGTAACAATAACTGAATCATCTTCATCAGAAGAATATTCGTAAACATCTTCAGTCTTAACGATATCATCGTTAACGGTTGATCTATCAGGACTACCTGGATCATCAGTTACAACATCGTCAAGGTCTTCAGTTGCACCACTCGAGTCAAAGTTTATACCAATCATCTTCTTGGCATGGAAGATATAAAAGTTTATATATCCATCAAGCTTAAGTTCGTCTCGTGCATCGGATTTAACCCAATTTTCAGCTGATTTATAGTCTGAATGTCCACTACTAACTACGCGAAGAGACCCATTCTGTTGAAGTATAGAAACCTGGAATGGGGTCTTTACTACAACGCGTTGCTTACGCTCACTCTTATCCATTTTGCCTCCTAGGGCTATAACGTTTGCCATCTATCGCAAACGCAGAAATTGCTTGCCAATCATTTAACCAAGACATTGCTAGTTCCGCACTACTTCTTCTCGCTATATATGAGGGATGATAGATAGTATATGTATCTATCTCCGAATCAGGCGTTTTGCTCCATCCTAAAACCTTACCCAATGTAATTCTAGAGACCGTAAATCCTGGATCCGAGAATTGGTCATGCTCCATCCAGGTAGCATACGCTTCTTTTCCTACCAGTACAATTACTTTTACTGTATTTTTAACTAACTCATATTCCAAGAGTAAACGTTCTCTGCAAGTCTCTATACTAGCTATACTTGGGGGAAAATTACTTCTACTATGAGGAATCCAAGGTCTGCATATAACAGAATTAGTTATATAACAATCATTTTCTCGATCGATTCCAGCTTTCTTCATAGCAGCATTTAAATGCCAGCTAACCTTACCTACAAATGGTTTGCCTTGCTTGTCCTCAGCTTCTCCAGGAGACTGACCTATAACTAGTATTTTAGGGTCTACTGAATTACCTGATCCAAAAACTGTTTGAATTCTTGTCGAATGAAGAGGACATCTGAGGCAGTCTTTCCAATCTAGACGAATCTGATCAAGACCGTATTGCTTCTTTAAACGGTGATTCATTTTTAATTATCTCCAACATTATTTCTGCAGATCTTTTCCATGAAAACTCCTTAGCTGTTTCTATCCCTTTATTAGATACTTTCTTTAAATCTGATAAGTTATTAATTGTATATATTATTTTTTCTGCTATATGGTTAACGTCAACTGACATCCAGGATCCGCCCTTACCTCCAAAAAATATTCCATCAAACGCAATTTCCTTATTGAGATTAGTTAATGGAATATGATTAGTTTTATTGAGATATTCAGTAGGAGCAGAATAATCAGTAGCTATGCAAGGTATCCCGCAAGACATCGCTTCTAACAAAGGCAAGTTCCATCCCTCTGCAAAATAGGGGAAAACTGCAAAATCTGATGACATATATATATTCCTAACAATAGTTGAATCAACATTATCGTTAAGAATAACATCTACTACGAGATTAGCTCTTCTAGTACTTTGAAATCTTAGTACAGAAAGGTCAGGATAAGTCTCTTTGATTGGGCAAAGATACTCATAGCCATGTATTCTTAGTTTATCTACTAAGTGGTTATTAAAGTCTGATATAAATGGATTATTCCATTTAGCTATTAGTCTAATGGCTTCATCTAAATTTACTATATGCAATGCTTCTAGTAAATTAAAATGGCCCTTCCTTTTTTCTAGTTTCCCTATACTACATATAGTTATGCCATTCCTTTCTTCATAGTTTCTAAATTCATCAGTTTCGTTGAATATAGTTCTATTAACACCTCCTGGTATAACTCTTACAATTTTATTCGGTGATTTTCTTTTTATAACATCTTTTGCCCAATTAGAACAAACCCATATCTCATCTGAATTATTGATACTATTTATTTCTACATCTGAGAATGCATCTAATTCAAATATAGGAAATCCAACTCTATATCCACCACACATGTTATGCAAACCATGCAAATGGTATAAGAATATGGTTGGGCATTTATAATTAAATATTCTTGAATCAGCTAGCTTTTGTTCTAATCTATCACTTACTTTAATACTTTTGCTATTAGAGATTATACCTATATCTATATTATCTCTATCGCATAATTCCACTAAGTTTTCTGCTAAATTTGTAAAGAATACTCCATAACCTAAATTATTAATGGGTCCTGCAAAGATTAAGTTTTTCAATAGTACCATCTCAAACTATCTTTTGAGTTAAGTAGCTCTAATTGGTCCATTTGTAAGCAATCATGCTCGTGTATCTCGTAATATCCTCTATTCTTTGTCATACCCGCCATCTCGTGGGTCATCCATCCTATAATTGATATACGAGAAATATCATATGCTACTAATATATAATAGTCATTACCTTTAGCGTATGCCTTTTCTGTTAATCTTGCATGCAATAATGGCCCGATATTCCATTTCTCATTAACATTAGTAGGTACTATCTTTATCTTATATCCAGCATACTCAAAATCATATTTTGCAGGATAGCGCTTAAATTCAAGATGATTTTCAATGAAATATGACTTTATCTCTGGAATTGAATTACCATAATAATTTGCAAAAGCGATCAAAGACATTCTTCTATATCTAGCCCATGTCTTATTCGCTTCTTTGTCAAAATCGTTAAGCCAGCTACAATAAGCTTCTACATCTATTAGCCATGGATGCTTAACCGGCATAGATATTATCTTATTTTGAAAGGATCTTAGTATATTCATACTATTCTTCTTTCAAAGAGTATAATTCTAAATACTCTACGGACATTTTATTTCTACTAGCATTATCTATGTGAGGAGCACTAGACATATTAGGCAAATCAATATCATCATCATCTAGTATAGAAGTAAACTGACTCATCCTTTTCTGTTTCTTTCTAATTGATTGTAACAATTGCCATCCGTAGTAATCCATTTGATCTCTATTCCCGATCGTATCTAAGCATCCTGATCTTACTAAACTTTCTAATGCCGACTTGTTTATTCCTATACTAGATAATCTTGTAACACAATCTATAAAATCTTTATATAAACCATTCTTTTCTCGTTCTTCTATAATCTTTGAAGAGATGTTATCCACACCTCTTATCATAGTAAGATTGCATTTAATACCATTATCATATGGGTATGCCTCCATTTTTGAACTATTTATATCAGGAGCATATATCTTTATTCTATTTAATAGGCAATCATTAACATACTTACGTTTATCTATTCCGTCTGATTTATTACTAGAAGCATTTAGCAAAGAAGTCATATAGTAGACAGGATACTTAGATTTGAGCCATGCAGTTCTATAGGTAAGAATCGCATATGCAGCTGCGTGGGACTTATTAAAGCCATAACGTGCGAAAGTCTCCAGCTGAGCAAAGAGTCTGTCAGCATCGCCCTGAGACATGTTCCCATGTCCAAGAGCTCCTCCCATGAACGTTTTCTTTTCTTTAGCTACTAACTCAGGTATTTTCTTGCCAACTGCTTTTCTGAACTTATCTGCCTGGTTATATGTATAACCACATACTTTTCTACAGATGTCCATGATCTGTTCTTGGTATATAACAACTCCATAAGTCTCTGCTAGGATATCTTCCATTTCTGCGTGCAAGACTTCCCAACTGAAATTATTATCAATGTTTTTATATGTTCGATTTTGTACATATTTTTCTAACATTGTCATCCCAGTTTCTTCGTCTATTGCGTCCATAGGACCAGGTCTGTATAGTGCTATAGCTGCTACTATGTCACTAAACTTTCTTGGCTGAATTTGCATTAACAGATTTCTTAATCCAGGACTTTCACACTGGAAAACACCTAAAGAGTTTCCTTTTCTCATTAAATCATATGCATCGTTACTTGTTAAATCATTATAAGTAACATCATCCTCCACTACAATTGATTTATTCGCCAGTAAATCAATACAATCTTTGATGATAGTAAGTGTCTCAAGTGCCAGGAAATCCATTTTGATCAGACCTAGTTCTTCGAGATCACCCATAGGATACTGAGTGAACATCATACTATCACTAGTATCAATAGCCATTTCTTCGTTATCTGTTCCTTTAGCTTTCGTTTTTCCACGCTTAGGCTTGATTGGACGCATCAATGGGATGTATTCAGTTAAATCAGTATCACCTATGACAAAACCAGCAGCATGCTTGCTTATAGCCTTCTTGGCTCCTTCAAGTGCTATAGAATCTTTAGCAACGATTTCCCATTTCTTGTTATTCTTTATGTAAGCACTGAGAATTTCATTCTCGTTAATCTGGTCTATCATCTTTGCTCTAAACTCACCCGCTCCTTCGGGGATACTTTTCGCAACTATATTAATTTCTTCTTTTTCTATTCCATATGCTTTTCCTACATCTCTAATAAGAGATCTTGCCCACATATTTGAAAAGGTCGCGATTCTTGCTACATTCTTTTCGCCATACTTCTGTTGTGCATAAGAGTATACTTCTCCCACTCTTTTCTTACAAAAGTCTATATCTATATCTGGAAGCGAAATTCTTTCTGAATTAAGGAATCTTTCGAAGATAAGTCCATGCTCAAGTGGACATATCTGTGTAATTCCTAAACAGTAGCTAACGATAGATCCAGCAGCGCTTCCTCTACCTGGTCCCACAGGTATCTGACTCTTTCTAGCGTATGAGATAAAGTCTGCGACCATTAGAAAGTATGAAATAAATCCCATCTTCTCAATGATATCTATCTCATACTTAACTCGCTGAATCGCTTCTTTCCTGAACTTTGATCCAATTCCATAGTATATCTCGAATCCTTCTCGTATTTGATTTCTCCAGTACTTCTCTAAATTTTCACCTTTAGTATCAAAAACAGGAATATGATTCTCACCTACCGATATACTGAGATCACATTGTTCAGCGATAAGTATAGTATTATTTATAGCTTCAGGATAATCTCTAAACCTATGAAGCATTTCCTCTTTAGACTTTAAATAAAACTGATCTGAATCCGTAGTAAGCTTTCTTTCAGGGTCAAATTTGCCAGATATTGTTCTTATAGCAAAAAGAGTATCTTTTGCATCCCAATCTGATTGACTAGTATAATGAACATCATTACTTACAGTAATAGGTATATCTAGCTCTTTTGATATCTTTAATGCTGTTTCAATAACTATTTTTTGCTTATCAACCATCCATTTCTGGCTTTCCATACGACATTGATTAAGACCCATATCAGTATCTGTAGAATGATCCTGGATCTCTAGATAAAAACATCCTGGCTCAAAGGAACTTTTGAGCAGATTTGCGTGCTCAAGCGCATTTTTGTAGCTAGGATCAGTATATTCATATAACTTAGTAGACCTATTATAAAATTTTTCTCCAATTACACAAGAATTTATTCCTCCACTCAAACAAGCTGAAGTACCTATCAGACCTTCTCTATGTTCATATATCATTGCACAATCTATTCTAGGTACATAACTAAATCCTTCTAAACTAGCTTTAGTAGCCAATTTGAGCATGTTTTTATATCCAGTTTCATTCCTGGCTAATATTACTAGATGATCTGTAGGATTTGTTTTATTCTTAGGCTCATGTATAGTCCGTCTTGCACAATAAAACTCTACTCCAACTATAGGTTTTATGTCGTTTTCTTTACAAACCTTGTAGAATTCGAAACTACCATGCATATTTCCGTGGTCTGTTAGCGCCATGGCATGATACTTGCAACGGCCTGCTTCGCTAACTAATGCATCTATAGAAGATATGGCGTCAAGAATACTATAATTACTATGTACATGTAAATGTACAAAATCATTAGGACTCGTCACGCTCCTTCTTTCGTTGATCTATTTCTCGTATGACTGCTGGATTAACCGTATCATCCTCTACTGTATTTATTTTCTCATTTAAATTATGTAAATACTTAAGCAGTATTTCAGCTCCTTTAGGGTAATGAATACGAAATCCATCTTCGGCTAACATGGTTTTAACCATTAAAGCCATATCTTTAGCAGATTCTTTCAGGTCGTTATACTTCTCTTCTAGACTATTATCTAATTCTTGCACATCATCTGCTTTCTAGACCATTTAAAAAAGAACCCCCCGCCGTCCATAAAATGGAAAACAGAGGGTTCACACAGAAAAGGAACGGGGCAAAGTTATTGAGATTCTTTAAAACTCTTTACCAATACCAAACATTGTCAAATCGTTTTCTTCATCTCTGCGAAGTTCAAGACTGAAATTCTTCATAAGAAATTGAGTACCATACTCAACTCCAAAAGCATTATCGCTATCAGTATTCACACTTGCTCCAGCAAAGATGGAGAAATTGGCTTGTGGCCGATATGTAAGACCACCGTGCAAAGTCACATCATTATCTTCGTTAATTCCAATTCCATAATATTCACCAATTGGAAGATCAAAATGACCTGCTCCGTTTGCTGCAGTATTATTGCTTCTAGTCACCTGTACAGATTCACCATCCATTGCAAGACTAGTTAATTCTACTCCTCCTTCTGGAGCCGCTAAATTCAAATCCATGTCCAGCAGATCAATACCGCTGCATCCAATCGAACAACACACAAAAAGTGTAAGAACTATCCTCATCTCAAATCCTTTCTCGGGGCCTCCCGGACCCTCAGTTATCTATTAAAAACTAATCCATTTATTTCAAATGTCAACCAATTCATTGATATTATTCAGATTTAAAAATACTTAAAACTTTTCTTCTTACATTATCTTCGTATCTCTTTAGTATATCAGTACTTGAGTTAGATTTATAATCGCCTCCAATACCAAAATGATACTCAATTCCTTCTATTTCATTCTCAGGAATATTGCTAGATCCTCTATCTCCTCCATTTGCGAATAATATATTATGATTGATATATTGTTTTTTAACTTTATTCAATAAATCTATCGCTGAATCATCGGTATCATTAAAAGACATTACTCCCGATACACCTTTAATCGCTTTCATGATAGCAGACCGTTCGTCATAATTCATAAAGAAAAATCCCTTTTTTCTGGTTAACCATTCATCAGAGTTCAGACCAACAATAACACTATCATATTTTGATTTAGCCAACTTATTGGCTTCATTAATTAGATAGATATGACCTTCATGTATCGGGTCAAATCCACCAGAGACTACAACAATATTTGGTCTAGTTAATTTATTAATCTTATTCATAGTATCGTCAGACATCTATACATCCTCTTTAATTAGATTAACTATTGTTTCTAAAAGTTCAGGACTATGTCCTCCCTCAATCATCATTCTATTCAGAGTTCCAACTAATCTTTCTTTGAAGGGCTTAGTCAAATAATTTCTTTTATATTTTTTAGGAGGCTGAGACAATAATCTACAGTCAATCAATAAACTTTTATAATCATCGATATAATACGTTGTCTGAGAATCACTTACTGAATCATTCAAATCAAGTAGACTATCTACCACAGAATTTGGATTATCGCCACCGAAACGTTTTCTCATTGCTCCCTATTCTACTCCTTCTTGTTCCCACACCCTCAGTTATAGTACAAAAATATTCAACTATTATCTAGAACATTTTTCTACTAAACTATCTATTTTTCCGATAATATCATTGCTTATTTCAAGCATATTTCTATAAAAGTCTAACTTTTCTTTATCGTCATATTTACAATCTAATACTATATCGTCTACAAGGCAAGAAGGATGTACTAAAGTATATGTTACTAAAGTACCACGTTTAATTCCTTTACCTCGTCTTTCAAAATTTCTAATAACTTTCCAACCAGTTGTTTCTGCTTGCTTAAGTATATTTCTACGATATTCTAAAACATTGTTTTCAACTTTTGCAGTGCTTTCCCATGAACCATTGCTTCTAATTCTTTCACAATGTTTTATTATTCTATGTAATTTATGAGGTTCATTGATATTCTTATGTATATCTTTACATATCATATCAAACTCTTTCATTTCTCTATCAGAAATATACTCACTATTATAAATAATATCCCCTTGTCTTAATGAACTATACAATCTATTAGTATTCAAAACTATCTCCCCTAAAAAAAGAGGGACAACAAGAATAAGTAGCTGAGCCCGCCAAAGTAACTACTCTTCTCGTGTCCCTCAAGAACGGAAACTTCTAAAAAAAGGGGGAAGAGAACGATGCAATAAGCGCAAGTCTCTTCCCCCAGGAGGAGGTGTGCTAATTAAATGCTGTACCCTGAATTTATCCAGTGTCTAACTATTACTAGAAAGATACAAGAATTCTCCAGGATACAGCTATTGAGCACAATTAGGTCATAATCTTGGCAGTTACTATCCATGTCTACCTTAGACATATGGGTAACATTTCTAAGAGATTGTATTAGGTTTTTAACACGATTATATGTAATTGTCCTAAACATATAACCTACTCATACCGAATGAGTACTATGATACTCATTCAACTAATTACACCTTTTGTTTTCCTGGGCATCTTAAGCTGCCCTCGGCTCACTATTATTTAGTGATCTGCCTGAGACTCCTATTATAAGTCCCAGCCGACTTAAAGGTTTCTCACTTTGACCCAGCTTTCGCGTGGTCTGATGGGGTCCCTTTATTCGATTAGTGACACCTTTACACAGGCCAAGGCCTATCGTTGTGTTCAAATTGCAGATCACCAAAGACAAAAAGATAGTCAAAGTGTAAGTTAACGTCCTGTCTTGCTCACAACAATCAAGACAGACGATTGCGTGCTTATCTGCAATCTAACGAAACATGCTAATCTACGCATTAAGCTACGGACTTTCAGCCCTAAGGCTGACACGGTCACATTCATATGGATTTACTATTTTAACATAGAGGAACTCTAGCATTCTATGTACCCCAACGAGGAGCATGCTCCAGGTTTGTCGTCTACCATACAATGTAGCACTACTTAAAGACTAGTATCAATAGTGCCTGAGCAATCCACGCCGAAACTGCTACGATCAAGTCTCACACTTTGACTACGGGAAACTAAAAAATTCGCACCCTGGGATCCTAAGACCCCGGGGCACTTTCCAATGCAGTGAAACCGAATTCATATCACTGAATAAGCTGCATTGGACATTTAATTATTGTATTGAATCATTTTTTATTGATCTTAGTAAATTGTAGACATATGCTCTTCCATGAGATTTTTCACTCATGGCTTTAGATATATTCTTCAAATCCTTAAAATCAATATTCTCTCTATTCGCCATATCTAATCTTTGCCCAGAAGCACGAGGCCCAGAAACTGGGATTTGATTAGTATTAAGATTTCGTTTACTATCCTTATAGCTTAAAACCTCATGTGCAATTTTATCATTTCTCATATAAAACAACGGATTAACATAAGTTAAGTTAGGTAGTTTTGTATCTTTTATATAAAGTTGAGTCATTTTGCCATAGCCATTATCGACTAATTCCTTAAATGAATATGGTTCATTAAATGGAATAGATATTAATTCTTCTTTATTATCGATAGAGTATCTATTTGCAGCCATTTCCCATAGCGTGACTACGGATTGCCTGTTATAAACACTCTGAATAGACAAACATACGTCTATAGGAACGATAACTCCATTATCTCTTAAATGAGGCATTTTATTGTCAGGCACAACTACTGCAACACCTTTAATGCCACCTCTTGTAGTAATCTTATCTCCAGGTCTAAGATTGCATTCCTCTTTAATCTCAACTACTATTCTAATAGTTTCTCTACCATAACAAGAAGAATTATATCTTTTAATGCTAGAAACTATTCCAATACCCTGTATATTCATACAAGCAATCGGATAGATTTTATTGTCTTGATCAGATTCTTCAAGAATAGGAGTTAAAGAATTAACCTTCTGACCAACTGAAACCATAACTTGAGTATCAAATATAGTATTAGATTTAACTATATATTTTCTAATACATTTGAATCTCATTGCTGCAGATTCGCTAAATGCGATTGCATCTTCATAAGTATTATGACTTAAATTCATAATAGCAGTATTGAAGTGCATTCCTTGTAATTTATTATTCTTTGCTTTTATATAAGGAATCTCAAAATTTACAACGTCTAAAGATTGTTCATATTGAGCTCTAAGCAAATGAACTCTCTTAGAATTATATTCAATTCCGATTGCATTATCTTGTATAGTACTACAAAATAAATTACCTTCGTCATTGAAAATTAATGTTCCTCTTTCATTTATCTTGGTTCCTTTAACCAATCTATATGAATAATTAACATTATCATTTGCTCCAGTAGAAGCATAATCTACTAAACCAGCAAGTTGATTAGGAAAACTACGTTTTTCTACTGCTTCCGGACTCAAACCTTTATCCATTGTTTCGTCGAAGTATATCATTTCAGGTATACTATCTCTTGTAATACTATTGTCAGAAATAAATTGACATAGACGATCAGATTTCAAAAAGTTATCTACAGAATTTTGAATTACATTTTCTGGTGGAATGGATCCACTATGAAAGAAGTTCTCTAGCGAACTAGATACAATTTCATTTATCTTTAACATAAATATCTTACTAGGATTATCAATAATATATTTCTTACCTTTTAAGATATTACTATAATCAATTCTAGCTCTTCTAACAATTGCTCTAGAAATTCCATTAATTTCGTATACATTGCCTTTAAACAATGGTAATATCAATGAAATGATACAACTTCTTATTCCTGCACCAGTATGTCCAGAAACGTCTATTTCGAATTTCTCGATATCATTTTCTATGATACTTGATTCTGTATCACTAGATTGACAATCTAAATCTTCGATTTTTCTGACATTAAAATTAAATCCTCTAGCTGATAATTTTCTTGCCAGAATATTATACATACTCATTTAATCTCCAAGTATTTTGTATTCGTCAGAGCAAGATCCATACGGATCAATTTCATGACTAATTAAAACACGACTAGACAATTCATTTTGTTTCTTCTTATTTCTTACAGTATTAACTTTAGTAGCAAGTGAATATATGGGAAAATGTTTTTGAACATAACTTCTTAAGTTTAACTTATACTTATTGAATAGATCAGTAAATTCAGATACAGAACAATTCAAATCTTTAACAGCAATTTTTCTTATAGATTTTGCAATATCTGTATAATTTGTTATATCAAAATCAGTAAAATTCATATAATGTTCCACAAGATTTGATACTTTTCTTTTCGAAACAGTATCGACATGAGCCTTATCAGATAACTCATTTATTGTATGTTTAATTGGTATAATCAGATACATATGAGCAATAAAAGGAAAAGCAAATTCTATATCTAATCCATTTTCTACTAAGCATTCTGAAATCTTATCAATGTCTTTTCTTGTTTCACCAGATCCATTGATAGCATCTTTCATTACCATGAATTTCATAGTATTTGGATCTCCAATTTCATGCTTAGAATTCATTAATGCTTGCTGAATTGCTTCCGATATATACATAGCAGATCTACGAACTTTGTCACTACCGTTTTTTCCTACAAGTTTTATATCATTAGCAGTTTGACCAACAGGTCCCATAAACATTTTCGTTGTCAAAGTTATCTTATTGATATTTATACTTCTATCATAAAATTCTTTTTTACTAATACCTTTTGCGATAATAGCAGTATCTTCTTTATATTTCTTATCTAGTAAAGTATCTAAGTCATGATTTTCTGCTAGTATTTCTTCAGGATTAATACTTAACCCGTCAGGTACTAGTCTCTTTTTAACTTCAATATTAAGTTTTTCAAGATCACTTGTTATATACTTATCAGTTGTACGATCATTCATATTAAGTTCTTTAGGCCATTTTCCTGAAGATTCGTTAATAAAGAATTGTAAAACATTTTCATTAGCTTCTTCAGTACAATCTTTATCTTTAGGTATCCAAAATCCAGTCAATGCGTCGCCGTCATGATCTAAATTGAATTGTTCATGCAGCAACGGATGAATTTCTATCGTGTCGTTGCCAGAAGCACGAGCTCTCATTACTTCAATAGATCCGTCCCAAACAGCAGGGAAACGAGTAATAAGACAAAAGTCACCATGTTTTCTTTCAGAGGCACGCATGGCTTCTTTAGGAACACCTATCCAGTCTATTCCATGATATGAGTTCGGTAATGCAACTGCTCTAAATGTATCTGAGCATCTATATGAAACACATATATTTCTGAATAAACCCTTTTTACCCCAAACTGAATCAGACAGTGCTCTATTAATATAACTATTTACTGCTGAAGATACTCGACTATATTCAAACTCCTCGTTTAAGTATCCTTCTTCTACTTTAAGAATTGTATTAAACATGATATGGATTATATCTAAAATCCAACAATCTTGTTCAATAATAGATCTTACTGGTGGAAGCGAAATTGTATCTATCTCTCTTTTGAAAGGATCTTTAACAGGATTTGGTAGTCTATGAGTATATCCATTCTTCTGAATATCAGGGTCTAACACAGTGTTTTCTACACTATCAAGTAATTCAAGAGGAATTAATTTAGAAATGTCTCTAGTCTTCTGTGTTCGTTCATTGTTAACAAATATCTCTAAAGGCTTCATTGCCATTCTTCTTCCTCCTCTTCGTAGCATTCAAAAGGTAATGAAGCAAATACGACAATGGCATCATTATCGTCTTTTTTAGTATGTCTTACTGTATAACTAATAAAATCAAGATTTAAAATGAAGTAACTTTTTCCATTTGATTTTGGTCTTAGTTTGTTTACTTTACAGCCACAAATATTTATTGATTCTTCCTTAGAATGTGCAAAGTGATACATTTCCTGAAAGGCATCAGTCATTTGCATACTTATACAAGGAAGATATCTAGTTTGACCGCGATTATCATTTGAACAAAGTTGTGCTGTAAACGAACCATTCCAATATTTTAACAATATTGTGAACTGAGCTGAATCCACGCTTCCCCTCTTCTTCCCCTAATTTAGAATCGAAGTATCTAATTTTTCATTCGAACTTATTTCAGAGATAATAGTTTTAAACTTAATATCGTTTAATCTATGCGTAGAATAAATAGTAAATAAATTACCCAATTTTTCTTTATTTTTACTTACTTTTAAAAGAATCTTAGCAATATTGTTATAACTGAAACAATATAGAGGAATATGCACATGTAACACCTTCTTATCATTACACATTTTACGAATCATAGCATATGGATTAGAAGCATTTGTAAAACTACTATCTTTATCTGGCCATTCAGAATTACTTTCTAATTCTTCTCTTTGACTGATAAGATCAGGATATTCCTTTTCTAAATCAGACATATTTTTTGGATGAACAAATTCAATTCCCATAAATATTAAAGTTCTATTCATTAGACGACCATATTGATCTTCTATATTTAACATTCGAAAGAACTTTTTCTACTAGAGCGGTTTCCCCAATATCCGAAGATATGTCGTCTACCACGATGATCACTTGCTCTATGATAAAAATTTCTACAATAAGTATTAAGATAAACAAATGGAAGTACAGTCTTATGAGAATCTTTATCTTCCCAATTCTTTGCAGCAACAACTGTTGGTGGATTAGCACAACATGTACCAAAATCTTTATCTTTTTTGTCACCTAAATGTTCTTGCCATTTGTCTAGATTTTCTCGTATACATAACTTATCGAAAAATACACAATTTTTACATAAAGATCTACATTCTTGGAATGTATTTTCAAATTCCGTATCATTAGGTTTTACTCCATTTTGCTCAAAATACATTTCTAAATTATCTTGAAGTATGTCGTCTGGAGTATGCTTTCTATTATCAGGATTCTTAGTAAATACTAAAGTATGATCATTATAAAAATTATCTTCTTTAGCATCTTCAAATTCGTCGGCAGTAATCTGGTTAGTTGAATTTCCAAATTGCATTCTAAGTTGTCTTTGCAAGATCTCCCTCTTTCCCCACTAGGATATTAGTTTTCCATGAGTATTTCTCCAGATTTACCATTGATTAAAATTAAACTCTCTGTCATTTCGTTGAATATAGCATTTCTTTGCTCTTCAATAGCTAGTTCATATCCACCTAGTATAATGACAGCTATAAGTAATATAGTACCTGCGAATGTTCCAATACTACTACTTATCATTAATATAAATATAGCATTTAACAATGAACTAGTTTGCTTACTAACCCATTTAGTATAATGCCATAAACCTTTACCTATGCTTTTAAAGCCTTTTTTCATGAAATCTCCTAGGCTAATGCCTTTGCAAAAGCTTCGTTTCTATTGTTAGTTTTCTCGTTTTCGTTTTCAATTGCAATGTCCAAAAGAAAACTTGTTCCAAGACCAGCAATAGCTGCTGCTATCAATCCGATAACAGTTGCGCCAAACATCCAATAAGTCATGAATGCTGCAGTAACGTCGAAAAATCCTGGGAATTTAATTGCAATTCTTTTCAAGAAA
>JYMV01021683.1_pt1 | contig 56432 bp, 47 predicted proteins | sample 338911 | NCBI WGS metagenome assembly JYMV01 (sample SAMN03354496, study PRJNA234377) | hydrothermal vent metagenome | biome: Deep sea; feature: Hydrothermal plumes at the Eastern Lau Spreading Center, Western Pacific Ocean; material: Seawater | place: Tonga | collected 2009 | depth 2000 m m | reverse complement strand
AGGGCTACGTGCACCGCGCGAAAGACGATGAGCCTTGGGCAATCCGGGGCCTCATCCATCCCGCTTTCGAGGAGCCCAGCTTTGCCGAGTTCCACGGCTCTCCAGATTTCCTAAGCTTCGTCCACTCCTGGTGTGGTGGGCTTCAGCCTGAGGATATAGTGATGAGTGGAATGCTCCTGTGGTGTAATCCCCGGCTGCACGAGAATGGGCCCAGTTGGCACCGAGACACGACGTGGTGGGGCACCGGGAAGGCCTACTTTGCGCAGAAGGACGACCGAGGGGAGGGCTCTGAGGCTTACTCCGAGGAGATCGAAAAGCTCCGCTGGGAAGAAATCCGCGCAAATAACGTGAAGGTTATCACTGAGCGAAACGGAGTGAGCATGTTCTTGGCGCTAGTCGACGACGAGTGCCACGAGCTCGTGCCTGGTAGCCACGATCGATGGCGTACACCGTTTGAGCATGACGTACTCCTCCCGCAAGCGATGAAGGACCAAGGGGTACCGTACACACCCAGTTGGAACCGCGTGGATCCGTTGCCAAACCAGGTCGCGATCCGGCTCAAGGCCGGGGAAGCCCTCATCCGCAATGGGACCACGATTCACACTGGGCACACCGTTCCTGATCGAGAGCGCAACACTTTGTCAATCGGTTGGTCGAAGTGGTCGGGCGCGTTCACCGGGGAGCCGTCGGTGGCGGACGTGCGACACGCGTGGCAACTCGATCCTGCCGTGCGAGCAGCTTTGCCACACGAATGGATGAAGACAGCGTGGGACCGTTGGGCCGAAACACAGAAGCTGGGGGATACGCTCGAGGACCGGTACCCGGGGTTTGACATCGGGCACATCAAAGCTGGGGAGGCAGTGGGTTGGCGCAGTGAGTTGGAGCGCCAAGCCGCGGCGGCAGGCGAAACGTGGAAGCCCTCCCAAACCGCGGTATAAAGGAGCGCTCATGTCTGAGTGTATGAATTACTAGGAGTGTACAAATATTTTGTATGAACCATCGCAGCCACGTCGAGCCGCCTCAACACCCACACTGTGACGCGCCGCACCACAACTTTCGATGAGGTGCTTCGGACTTGGTTAAAATTGTCTGCTCTTTGGGAAAGTCCAAAGCAAATCTATATTATTTAACCTCAATTTGATATAAGAATGCAACTTTTAGATGCTTTTCCACACCTAATTGTCTAGTGTGTTTAGATATTACACCAATAGCTACTGATCAACGTGCATCAAGCAATTGTTCTCCGGACACATTTTCCACAGCGTGGATGGTACCATGAAGGTAGTTTTCGAACGGAGTGCCATCGGTGAACGAACCACGAATAATAAGATGAAACTGCATGGTTGGCATAATATCAGGAATCTCAAGGAACACAGCTTTTCCCTCCTTGGAGAGCATTACCCGGTGGATTGTTAGCGTATCCCGGCCCTCTTCTCCCGAACGCGTGTATTCTAGTGAACCATATTCCTCACTCCATCGGTAGTTCCAAGCTTCGAGTCGCCAGTTATCGGGATCGGTTGCTGAGTCAGCGTCGAGCGGTGTAGCGAAGGTAAGCACCACCCCATCCTGAACGACGTGGAAGGTGCGAGGAGCCCGAATTGGAACACCCGTTCGGCGCACCCGATAGAAGCCGCCTTCCTGCGGCTGATCAGAAGACCAACCGACAAGTCCACAGACATAAAGATGACCGTCTTTCGGGTTGAATCGCCCCCGCATTGTGCCGGTCGGAATACGAATACCGAGTTCAGTCACAGCTCCCTGAGATGTGTCTCCGATGTGCTGTTGAAGTGCCGAAAAAATCTTGCCGTTTCCGTAGCTCAGGTGAAGTAGGCTGTCCTCGAGTGTGCCCCAAAATCCGGTTGGAATCCAGAGTGGCTCTGCCGGTGAACGATCGACTTCAGGATGCAGCCAGCAGAGTGGAAGGACATAGTTTTCGAGGGTATTATCCTGCGTCCATCCCCAGACGTTTCCGTGGAAGTCACCGGGTTTGATCCGATTCAGTCGATTGGCAGGCATCCAGTGTCCCTCCTGATCAGTACCATAGAAAACTGGCCCCGGTTCGATGCCAAGACCGTTCGAGGCGCGGAATCCGTAGGCAACCACCTCCGAGGTACGACCGCTCGGGGAAACGCGAATCAGCGTTCCGTGGTGTGGATGGGTTGCGCGAAGGGCATGTCGAGCCGCCTTCATGTAGTAAAAATTGCCCGTGGCGTCGGTCTGTAAGTCCATGCAGGGTTCATGGAAATGCTCTGTATTGTAGGTATCATTGTTGAAGTTTTGGTAGAAGTCGGTCTCGCCATCTCCGTTGAGGTCAACGAGTCGGGTAATCTGGTCGCGACCAACCACGTAGATCTGGTCATTAACAATTTTCAGACCGAGTGGCTGATTCAAGCCTGTAGCCATGCGTTGCCAGACAAGTTCATCCAAGTCTTCGTCCAAACCGGAGACCGTCCACACGTCACCACTCCAGGTGGAAATGGCTGCACGAGAACAATCTGAGAAGAAATCGAACCCACCAAAACGCAGCCACGACGCCCACGGATTTTGATTGGGAGCGTCAATCCAATCAATGGCGAACGGTTGATTCGGGTCAAGGCCGCCATGTTGAACGTACCGCGCAAATTCGTGGAGTTTCTCTGATGCACCTGTCCACTTGAGAATCTTGACCCGCAACCCTTTCTGTAAATGAAGCGACACCTTTTCGTTTTCAACCGACCAAACCACGCCAGCCATCGGTTTAGCCATCGGATGTTCATTCTCCGTTTCTACTACCGCAAAAGCGATCACTGATGGACGCCGGATGCGCTCGAAAAGCATCGCAGTTTCTTCGGCGGTCAATGCGCGGTTGTAAATCCGCAATCCATCCATCTTGCCGCTGAACCACGGCATCTCTTCCGGGAAATCCTCGGCGGTAAATCCGAGCCGTAACACATCTCCATCCAGTGGTTGATCCGGTTTGAGACGCTGGCTACCAACCTTTTCACCATCAATAAAAATAGCTGCCTCACCCACCCGATGATGCCATGTCAGCATAATATGATGCCACCGTCCATCATTAACACGAACTTCGCTCTCAACCACCCCGACCCAGCCCACATCAAAGGCTAGATGGCCATTGCGGATGAAGAGCGTCTTCCCGTTTGGAACCCATTCCTCACCTTCGAGTGTTTCCGATAGGATTGTTCCTCCAGCATCAGTTGATACCCAGACAGCAATGGTCAGATCGGTTGCGTCAAAGTCAAGTTGGTCGTCATCATGAATGAAGGCCTGATCAGTACCGTCAAACTCAACGCACCGACCATGATACCCCCGCCGCCAAGTTGCGCCGTCGAGTTCGATGGTCGGTGCGTCAGAAATACGATTAACGGGAAGGTTGCTAATACCTTCATCAAACTGCCACCATCCGATAAGTTTATCATCCTCAATTTCCTCTTTGATAACCAGAGAGGTGTCCAGCGGATTCAGGACAGCAATATGCCCTGCAGCATCAGCCCTATCTGACCAAGAGCGCAGGTCTGTTGCTGCAATCGCAGGACGATATCCGAGGCGTCCCGCACTCCAGTCTGCCAGTTCCTCTGATTGACCGGAGACTTCAATCGTCTCAACGGCTATATGCCGTTGGATATCCAGAGTCCCTTGCGTAACTATTTCCTCCGACCAGCGTGGAACTCCCCCATTAGTGAATGTATCGAGACGTTCAGGCAGCGGTGACGATTGGCGGAATGCCTGCCAGGTTTCCAAGTTAGTCTCACCATCGAATGGTACAATCAAAATTTTGGTGGCTATAGGTTGATCTGATGGGCCAATATGGAGAAGTATTTCTTTATCCTGATTCGAGAATTCCAAACTCACGCTGGGAGGCGGTGCCCCGACGAACTCAGCCAGGATTCCTTCCTCTTCCGTTTCGGATACTATCTGAAGGTGGAGGTACTGTCTCCTTGATGGCTGGACGCCTTGAACCTTTCTATTTGCACGTGTTATCAGACGGACGAAATGGTCAGATTCAGAAGGACTGATATGAAATGTCCGTGTGAAAGCCAACCAATTCTCATCCTGTTCTAACCCAGGCATTTCTAGGATTTTACGGTCACCAATTGTATAAGACAAGATAACACGATCCTGATGAAGATACAGACCTTTCCATTGCGCCCAATCCTTGGGCAACGGGCCAAAAGGTCTGTCACGCGGGTCTTCCAAATTGCGATCGCTCCCGCACCCCGGTCTCACCGGATTTGACCAAATAACGTCGCCCACAGTTGATGGGAAGGTGCCGTGAGTGCCGTTATACACCACCCCTTCAAAGTCAATGAATCCGTTTATCCACCCAGCAGCATAACGCAAGAGATCGGTATCGAAAACGACCGCTCCACCATTTATGTCTTCAGTCAACGGAATCACAATCCCTTTGTGAATGATGTTACCATCCTCAACCGAAATTGCCGTTGATACAAATGGGCCGTAGTTCATGTCAAGCCACGGCCCTTCGTCAGGTGGCGATTCACCTTCCAATTCCATCTCAATCGGCTCCCAGTCTGGAAACGGTTGAGCCGGTGATTCGAGCCCCAACGTCCAATGGACACCATTGATCACCAACTGTCGAAAGTTGGGGTTGTCGAAATCGGCTGGGTGTCCCATTGTCGTTGTAAAAACCCGTCCACCACCAGAGTGCGTACACGTCCAAGTAATCGGATTGAAGGTCTCTTCATCACCGCGAGAACCATCGGGAAAAACAGGGCGACCGTAGACCAAGATATTCGCGCTCTTCGGCGGATAGTCGGGACGCACATGATATGTCCATGAGCGAACGTGGAATTCGGTCGAGACGCCGTTCAGAATCGGATGCTCACCGACGGTTTTCGCATCCGTGCTTGCGTCGTGACCGTAGTGGTAAATCCACGGCGCCCCCAATTCCCGAGCTCCAAAATTATTCCACTGCTTCGCACGTAGGTCTTCGCCCTCATAGGCAAAGGCGTGGGTTGTGGTTCGAAAGGCGACAATCGGTCTTCCGCTGTCAATATAGACCTGTATTTTGGCTAGCTGCGCATCGGGTAACTGACGAAAGCGGAGGTACAAGATGACAAGGTCGGCACTACTGAGCGTATCTAATCCTTCAATTGACGTTGTCTGCTCACCTTCAAGTTCACTATCTATTAGCACAGTGGTCTGAAAGCCGTAGTTGCTCGATAAGACCTGCGCCAGCGCCGGCATTGTCAACTCCGAACGATATTCAGCCTCACCGACGACAAATACGATGTGAGGTCGGTCTTCCGTCTGAGCAACAACAGGCAACATAAATAGAATGAGAAGAAGTAGCGTAAATAATTTCACAAACCCGTTAAGCATATTTTTAGCATTCTCCATGTAGAGTGATGTGTAAAACGTAACATCAGTTAATAAACTATAGATCCACCACCAACTACAACGGCAGATTAGGGTCTACTTCACTACAACTCGCCTCCTCACCATTCAGCCGACAGCGGGGCGTTCACGTCCAATTCAGGTGTACGGGGAAGCCGAAGAATCATTACGTCTTCATCTCTTGGTGTCCACATCAGTTCCTCCCGGTTCTAAAAAAAGCGGACCACGCCAGAATTCTCAGCCAAGTCACTCATAATAAGCAGCACTGAATGAGGAGAGCGCACCCAGATCGAAATCCTGAATTTCGGAAGCGACACGTTTCATGATTGCCGTTACAAAGCCTCAGGTGTGGCATGCCTTCTCTGTAACAACCATTTCAATAATAAGCCGCAGTACATATGGCCGGATTGGTGTCAACCTGCAACCATCGGGTTACCCATATGGCATGACTGACTAAGGATTGTACATAGCGAGAACGTGCGTGGCAGGTCCGAGGGGCTGAATACCGGCTCAAAGTTTTCTTCGTAGGCACAATTACAAAGGAAAATGATTGTACTTTATATCTGTTTCGGATAGCGATTCGCTGCTGACGACTTCAAGTTGGAGTTGATCTTCCATTTCAATAACAATGTCCTGATTGCTCTCCTTTACCTAAAGCCAAAGCTTATCGAATATACCGACAACGATCCAGTCGTCTCGACTTTTACGTGAACAGCATACGCATTCCCTCTCTGACCCATCATCTGTACACTTTTTTTACTTCTGCGAGAACGTCAAACTCTTCAGGGCAAACTGCGTCTGCCCCCTTGAAAGTATCACAGGCCAGGACCTGTTCTCTAAACTCTTCATACCATGGAAAGGCGGATTGAACACCAAATCGATTCACTGCGTCATGGTAGGTCATGATCTGTCTAACAGGGATATCCTGCGTATACGGTGCGCAACGCCCACAACTTCGGCATGGACCGATGCCCACTGCTTGAATGCTATCCCACAACCGGTGACGTTCTGGCTTGGAGATGTTTTCAATCATCGAACCCAAGGCACAATTTTCATCTGCAAATGCTGGTGTACTCATCCCCGAGAGCACACAGGAAACAGCGGGGTGCAGAAGAGGTGCGAGCAATGCCCCTTGATAAGAAGTGGCGATATACGAATCGAGTATATCGTAAAAGACCCCGATATCGCCTGTGAGGATGCCATTAGCCGTAGGAAAATTGACTACAACACCCAGATTCCGTTCTGCCGCCATGGGCAAAACTTGATCCTCAACTCGTTCGATGCGGATCAAGCTCATTGGAACCTGAATCACATCAAAGGCATCCGATTCGATCAAGGTCACCATCCGTTCCACACTGGTCTGGCCATCATCGAAGGGCAGAAAGTGATCAAAGCTGACGCCGATGAACTGGGTCAACCCCTCTGAACGTATGCGTTCCAGCTTATGAAGCATGCCCTGCTCGCGCATCAATATTCTGTAGTGCTCTGCATTGTTACAGCCATGGGCATAAATAAGATCCACATCGTCTACTCTGAGTTGAGCAAGACTGGTCTCAACACTTTCTTGTACAAAATCCGCATGGTTAAACGCCACTTTGGTAGCTAGGACAAGCTCTGACCGACGTCCCTGAAGCGCTTGCCCCAGATATTTCTCACTATGGCCGTAATCCCTGGCTGTGTCGATAAAATTGACCCCATAATCCAGCGCCCTGTGAACGGTTGCCACAGCCTGTTCAGGATGCTCATCGAGGCGCGCGCCACCAAATCCAATGGCGCTGACCTGAAGATTGGTCCTCCCCAGTTTTCGTATTTCCATATCAGTGAATCTCCCTACCATCTGCCATAATTATTATCAGTGTGGATAGTGTCCAAAGTAAGATTTCGACCGTCAGGCGATTGACAGCTTTTGGTGAAAAAGTGCAGTTCGTAGTCGTGCGATATAGGAGCTCCTTTATATAGAGTGTAACTCGGTGTTTGCCAATTTCTTTGACTGAGATGCTCCAGGAAATAATGCTAGGTCGCATGATGATTAGCACTTTAAATAGGGGCACTGGACGCTCAGTCGAACGCGCAGCAGCTCGCTATATATCGAGCGTGGGCAACTCGGCGACGTACTGGTAATCGGGGTCGTGTTCCTGCCGCTCTAGGATCTCGGCGATGTGTTTCCACGTCTCACGCAAACCCCGGATGGAATGCGGCATCTCGTGCTTGATTAGCCTGTGCAGCCGACCGAGCTTATAGCATGGAACCGCGGCGTACATGTGATGCTCGATGTGGTAGTTCATGTACCAGTATAGGAACTGGAGGATCGGGTTGAGATAAATCGTCCGGCTACACAGGCGGAAGTCCGACACCTTGTCCTGAAGCCCCACGTGCTGGGCGGTATTGCAGAGGAATTGTAGCCACGCCCCGAACGTTTTTGGGAAGGTAATCACCAGGAGAACGACCCAGTATCCGAACGCCAGAGACACACCTGCAATCAACAGGTGACCGATCAGCACAATGCGTTCCCAGTTGGTGTAGGCGCGGCGCCGCTCCGGGTCGGTTTCGGGAAAGAGCGAGGCAATCCATGGGCTGTCCGTATCAAGGTACCCGATAAAGTTTCGAAACTTGTTCCTGAGTAGAGAGTCGGGATATCGGTAGTTTATGATGCTCTTCTTCCAGAGGTTTTTCAGGTCGATCCTCTGGGGCAACACCACTTCCTGATCGTCGGGCGGATGCAGAGCATACTTGTGGTGCTCAGTATGGCTGGCCCAGAACAGATGGTGATTATACCAGCCCAAGAATGAGAAGATACGAAGGAAAAATCGGTTGAGCCATCGGGTACTGAAGACCGAGTCGTGGACCAACTCATGGAAGCCGTTGACTAGAAAATGCCAGAAGTGGCCGTTAACAAACACCAGCAGCACCGTGACATACCAAGGCCAGTGGAACGAAGCATAGATGGCAACGCCCGAGGCGGTAGCCAACACCCCTAGAAACCCGAGCGTCTGTGCGAATCCAAGAAAATTGCTGCGCCTGTTGAGTTCGCGTAACGTTTCGCGCGCGACGTGGCAACGATACCATTTCACGCGTGTCTTTTGGGGTGGCACATTATACTTTGGCCCTTCGGTCAGCACTTCCTGATAGGAAAGCGCACCCTGGTCGGTGTTTTCAGTTTGGATTAGTGTAGCCATCGTGAGAATCCGCGGGTTGAAGGATGAAGGATATATGTGGCAAATAAAAGGAGATATCGGCAACTGTAAAAATAGCATACTTTAGATTTAATAGTTGGCGCAAGTATAAAAATCAGATTTAATAATTAATGACGATATTATAATTGTCATGTTGCGTGCCTATCCAGACGCGGGCGATGTGGTGGACAGTGGTATCATGGTCAAGCGTGCCATTTATGATAGCGTCCCGGCATCGTGCCACAAATATCTGATAACCGACCTGTTGCGGGACCAATGGGGCTTCTAAGGCATCACGATGGGCGATGCGTGGGATGTGGAGTACCTGATTCGCTGTCGTGTGGCACGTAATTCTAAAGATGCTGGCGTGCTCGCGCTCAAAGCCGGACTGGACATGAACAATCCCGATACTGCCTACGAAGAAATTGTGCTCGGCAAGCTAGAGCGGGCACCAGATGCCCAACTTGCCGAGACATTGGAAGAGGGGCAAGTTTTCATTGACGACATCGACCGTCCCGCCGAGTGTTGCGGCTGAAGTTTTTGCTTGGGTTGCTCGATCCGTACGTGGACGTGAACTGAGCCGAAGCAGTCGCACGGTGGTCGGAGCATCTTCAACTGGCGCTCGATGCCGCCCGACAGAGCATAGTACTGCTGAAAAATGATAAAGACCTCCTGCCACTGTCGAAAACACATAATACGGTGGCTATGATCGATCCCAACAGTGATACGAGTGGACACAACTTGGTGATTGTGCCCTGCCCACCGTTCGGAAGAAGTAATGACCATTCTGTTCACCATTCGTGTCATTGTGCCGGAGGCGACCGAGGTTCATTACACCAGTGGTTGCGAAATTCACAACCGTCCAAAAACGATTTTTACAAGGCCATCGAGGTAGCAAAGAAATCGGACGTCATTATCGCTGTGGTCGGTGGCAACAGCAAGACCGAATACGTAGAGGAAGAGAGCGCCATCATCGGAGGGCGAACCACAAACGCTGAGTGTGGCGAGGGGATGGATCGTGCTACGCTCGAACCGGTAGCTGACCGGATCAAGCTCCGTATTCTGGTAGATCGGGTTTCGTTTGAAATTTTCGGTAACAATGGTATAGTGTCACCGATCACCTATTTCTCGCCCGAACCGAATGCGGAGACTCTGGTAACATTTGCGGAAGAGGGGTGTTGCAAAGCCGTTGAACTGAAGGCATATGAACTGCGATCAATATGGGTGGGTTAGTTTCGCCCGGGATTCGATTAGTCTGAGATGCTTCAGCCAAGAAGTTACCTGAACTCTCGCTTGAGTACATCAAATAACGGGTTGTCACCCCTCAGCTTTTCCGGTTGCTTCCCACCTTCAACTGCCTGCCAGTATTTCCAGCCCAACTTGCCTGTGCCCAGTTCATAATCCATGCCCGTCCAGGTATCTTCACGATAGGCGTAGAAGGCCCAATGCCATTTTTGGCCGTTAAAAATTTGGATCAGATCTGCCAGATATTGTCGTGCACCCACCATTTCCCGGTTACATCCGAATTCACCGACCATTATCCGATTCGCCGGCACGTTATGGAGGTCGATCCATGCCACCACAGGTTGCATCATTTGCGGTAAACGGGTTCGTGTCCATCTCTCCACGTTCCCCGACCATCCAACTGGCATCCGATTGGGATAAGCAAATCGTCCGTTGTTGACCCTTTTGGTTGTATAGCTCCAAGGCTCATAAAAGTGGAATGAATAAAGGATGGCATCGCCAGTCACTGGTTCCAAGAATCGGAATCCGTCCGCCGAACTGTAGGCATAGGTTTCCAGTACGATGGGAGTCGTGGTATCAACCTCCCGAATCGACGCAACGATTCGGCGATTGAATCGGTTCAAGTCAGCGACCGTTCCCTTTGAGGCTGTGAACCAGTCGCTAAAAACCACTGATTTCACCTCGTCAATGTCAAGCAACGCTCGAGCGGGATGGGGTTCGTTCAAAGGGTCATAGGCGACCACTGCCGGATGTGCTTTCAATCGTTTGGCCAAGTCTTGCCAAAACCTTATTGCTTGCCTCTGATACCGCTCATTACTCCACAGACGCAGATCATCCTTACCATTGTTGTTTTGTTTCCAACGTGCACCAGGCAGACCCAACATGGTCATCACCACCTTAAGTCCTAATTGGTCTGCGTCGTCGAGCACCTTTTTTAACCGATTTAAGTCCTTCTCATTAATCGCCTCGTATTTGTCCGCGTTACCTATCAGAAAATCGCGGTCAGCAGACTCCCATTTGTCGGGTGCAAGTCGAACGAATTGCAATCCGAGTTCTCGTCCGGCCTCGAACCGCTCACGAGTTGGTAACTGGTTAAAGTAATTGGCTCCTTTGCGTCGCTGGTTCCAGAATTCAATCTTTGGTGTGGCCTCCACCTTTAAAACACAATAGAACACAATGATGTAGAACACCAACCAAGCCGATAAGATACGCATATTTTTCTCCTGAGTTTGCTTCCTAACGATTTAGTTCAGTCGCGGGCGGATGCCTACTAAGGTCTCATTGACGCAGAAGAAGACAATCGACTGGTTGAGCTCATTATATGTACTATCAGCATGCGAGATTTGTGGGTGTTGGATCAATTATAGTGAGCTAAAGCCATGCCCAACGCAATCAAATGGGCGTTGATCCGCTGTTCAAAACCAAGCTGAGATGGGGTTTCGCATGGGATGGGTACACGCCCCCAAAGGAAGCTGCTTGACCCAGTCCGACATGTTATCCTCCTGATTAAGTCTACAGAACGGTTTAATTTATTCCAGATAAGATTTCATAGTATGTAAGGCCGTTTCAACATCGCAATCAAAATCGTCGAAGCTACACTCGCAGGAGACTCGTCCCTGATACCCCGCTGCTTTAAGGGCAGAGAAGAAATCAAAAAAATCGAAACTATCGTTGCCCGGATAAGACCGTTTAACTGGTTCGGCGATATGGACGTGTGCCAGCCACTCAGCGGCATCAACGATATTGGACATCGGTTCAGATTCCTGCCAGACATGATACAGATCGGCTAGAACTTGGATGCCGGGACGGTTGACACGTTTGGCCATGGCCAGTCCATCGGCCACAGTTTGAATGATGTTGCACTCGCGGGCACAAAGCGGCTCAATGACAATGACGATACCATGGGTTTCGGCATGGTCAGCAGCCATCGATAAAAAGTCGGCGATTTGGCCCAAAGCTCGATCAAAGTCGCAACCCTCAGCTACGTTGCGGGAACCGCTACTGCCATAGACAATGATCTTGCTGTCCAACGATTGCGCTCGACGACAGGTGGTTTCCACGTAACTGGATAACCGCTGCTGATCGATCTCATCACCAACGACGCGCAGGTCACCAGGCAGAAATCCGGCATAAGCTTCGGCTTTGATGGAATGGCTCAGTGCTTGGGCTTGAATCTGTTGGAACTCGGCTTCATCTTTTTCAGGGATCAAAGCACTCTGTACCCCCAACTCAATATAATCGTAACCGACCTCTGCCAGTCGATCCATTTTCTCTAATGGTGCACAAACTCCAAATCTCATCTGGGAAACTCCTTTCTTTAGTCCTTAGTTAGCCGTGCGAACACGTTCAAGGTCTGGATGACGCTGATGCCAGGTGGAGGCCTGTTGGTAAGCATGCCCAACCTGACACAGCAAAGGTTCAGATAGATGCTTCCCCACCAATTGTAGGCTCAGCGGGAGATGGTCGCTGGTAAAGCCACAGGGGAGAGAAAGCGTTGGCATCCCGTTATAGTTGAAGGGGACGGTGAATCTTTGGAACTTCGGCGGTCGGTCAGTCATGGGACCATACAACGTCTCAGCCGTGACTGGATGTGGTGGCGCCGACATAGAAGGACAAACTAGAATATCAATTTCCGATATGGCGCGCTGGAAATGGCCGTTACAAGCAACTCGGAGGTTATTAGCTCTGGCGTAGTCAGCCCCAGTGACATTTGCCCCTTTATCCAACCAACCGCGGAACCATGGCCCATAAGTCTCTCGTTGCAACGGATAGGTAGCTTGATGGGCTAAAACCGCTTCTGCCGTGCAGAGCACTGGCCAAGCCAGCACAAACGGATCAATATCCGGTAACTCGATTTCAACTAACTCGGCACCCAGATCGACCAACACATCGACACTGTCACCAACGGCTGCAACCAGCTCCGGGTCGACATCTGAGGTGGCATAGTGTTGGTCAAAACCGATTCTGATACCGGTCAACTCTTGTCCCAGTTTGCCCAACATCTCTGGCACCGAATGGGGCAAGGTGGTCGGATCATTGGGGTCGGGACCGGCAATGGCGTGCAGCATCAGTCCGGCATCAGCCACACTGCGGGTCATAGTACCGATATGATCCATCGATTCAGCCAGCGCCAGGACACCGTAGCGGCTGACACGGCCCCAAGTTGGTTTCAGGCCCACCACTCCACAAGCTGCCGAAGGGAAACGGATGGACCCGCCCGTATCACTCCCTAAAGAACCGAAACAGATTCCGCTGGCGGTGGCCACACCAGATCCGCTGGAGGACGACCCGGTCCAGCGTTCTGGATGCCACGGATTGATTGGGATAGGAAAGGCGGGGTTATATCCCCCCATGGCGCCTTCGGTCAGGTTTAGCTTACCCAACAGAATCGCTCCAGCGCCAGCCAATTTTTGTACCACAGTAGCGTCATGATTTGGGACATGATCAACCTTGACCTGAGCCCCACCCATAGTGCGAACGCCACGGGTATAGCACAGGTCTTTGACGGCAATCGGTACGCCGTGCAGCGGTCCTCGATAATGCCCCGACATAATTTCGGCCTCGGCCTGCCTAGCCGTATCCATAGCCTGTCCTGCCATCAATGTAGCATAACTTTTGAGGTGTGGATCCCACTGCTGAATGCGTTCCAGTTGCATCTGCGTCAGTTCGATCGGTGAGAGTTGTTTGGACTGGATAAGTTTAGCTACTTCAACAATGGTGTTAAAGTGCATGCTTTCCTCCTAAAGTTATTTCTATCACCGAATCTCGTTTTCCGAGTGCTTGAATTTGAGTTCGATCTCTGGTTAGACTTCAGCAACTGCATCTCAAATCAACGGATCGTAGGAAATCCCCAATCCTAGTCCAGTGGGAACCTCAACCAATCCACCAGATTCAATTCTGAATTGTGGCTGGTACCAATCATCGTATGTCACCGAACGTGCAGGAAACTCCATGAACGGCCCCGTGTGCCAACAAACAACAGCAAAATGAAGCAGTGTTGCCAGTTCTGGATTATGCTTCGAACTATAAGGCACAATGGGATGCCTGCCACTTCTGCCACTTAGCCCACTGTAAGGTACAAATTAATCCTCTATTATACACCAGATCGGGGTGAATCACATTCACGTAGCGATCGCGGATCATGAGTCGGAACTGTCCCAAGTTACAGTTCTGTTCACCACCAGCCACATCCCGACCTTGCATGTGGCTTTATACAGCTCAAGCGGACACGGTTCCTAAATCAACTGCAGTTGTTAGCATCTAAAATTTGCCCACTTCAATTTCCTTTTGATGGCCGTGGGAACCATTGGCATCAACGTAGAGGATAATCTCCGACCCTCAGGTTTTACGCACCAGCAAGATTAGCTTCTTGATGCGATTTGACATCGAGTCAACATTGTTCTGTATTCGCCCACCGATTATCATCTTGACTGCTTTAACCTTTGTCTCCACCAAGCGCTGTCCAATCTAGTTGATCTCTTCCTATGGAGTGGTATCCTGTCTCACACTCGATAGATAAGTAGGCATTTCTGTTCGCTAAGCACCGCCCATTAATTGACTTACCGATCGATCAGTCGCTTGCCCTAACAGGTCCCATAGGCTAGCCTCGACATAGGCCACACAGTTCTAGAAGGGAGAACCTCGGTACTTGTAATTGTTTTGGTAGACATAAACACGATTAACAAGTTGTTCTAAGTGTCGAGCATCCTGTCCAATAAAGGCCAGTACAACTAGATCTTTGAGCATCGGCAACCAATAACAAACTCTGGTATGGGTAGTAGCAATTCCGACAACACCATTCTGACTAATGGCCAGCATCAAGTAAACCTCATGAAATTGAAACAAATCAATTGATTGGATAATCAAGGGTTGGGAGATCTGCGTTTCTAAGCCCAGAAAGTATTCCCACCCGTGTTGATCAGAGTAAAATGGGGGTCAAGATCCAGTCCTGGCTTGTAGATGCTATATTATTTAACTAACAAATTCGATTCTAGCATTTGGGCTAATCAGTGTCAAGCGATGATGCCAATCCATGAAAAAATAAGGTTGTCAGTAGTTGGCCAACAACCTCTAATCCAGCCAAGAAGGTTTAAGTCTTGGCATTCGTTGTAACTTTTCACATGACGCATCCAGGCATTTCTGAACCGGACTGGCTCGCTACGATCTTGCCGCTGCTCACCTTACTAAGCCACGTGATGAATATAGCTGGTCAAATACTTTTATTCTTCGGCAATACAGTAGAGGTATTTCTCCCCTCGTAAGAACAGTTCACAGCCAGCAATAGCTACCGAGGCGCTGAAATAGTCGTCGAGCTGGTTTTGTGCCAGTACGCGGGGATTCTGCTCGTGGCTAACTACCAGCGTTGTGCCCGAACGGTCGGTGATGTACAAGCGGTCGGCGGCTCCGACCGGCGAAGCATAGACGTTGCCAATGCCACCGAGTCGAAATGGGCCATCCCTCTCCTGGCCAGTCTTCGCCCTTACCCGTGACAGGATTCCCTGATAATGGCGAAGAAAGTACAACCACTCTCCATAAAGTAGCGGTGACGGCACATACGGGGTGCCTCGTTTGCGGGTCCACACCACTTGGTCGCTACCGGTAATATCTCCTTGGGCACCGTCCAGTCGGATGGCCAGCAATACACGTTTTTCATAGCTACTACCAACATAAACGATTCCATCGGCCGCCACTGGCGAAGCCACGATGTTGGCAGAAAGCCCTCCGCATTCCCAGATAACATTGCCGGTGGCTAGGTCGTAACCCCGCACACGACTGGTACCGCTGATGATGACTTGCGGTGCACCTTTGTGCTCGCCCACGATTGGCGTCGCCCACGATGTCACTTCTTCACGTTCAACCTTCCAAAGCTGTTTCCCAGTATTTTTGTCGAAAGCAACCACAAAAGACTGGCCTTCATGGTCCCAGTTGATAATCAGCGTATCATCGTAAAGCACCGGCGAACTTCCCTCTCCGTGTCCGTGTTTGGTCTGCATTTGACCGAGGTCCTTTTCCCATTGGACTGCACCGTCGAGGTCAAGGCAGTAAAGTCCGTGTGAGCCGAAGAAGACAAACAGATGTTCACCATCGGTCACTGGCGAGTTGGAGGCAAAGCTGGCTGTATAATGTCCCCCCTCACGCGGCAATTCCTTATGCACCACTCGTTGCCAGAGAATCTTTCCGTTGTGGCGGCTTAAGGCAAGGACCACAAACTTGTGATGATGTGTTACCGGCAGGTTGTCATGTGAGCCTAAAGCATCACTATATCTGGGTTCCAAAACGTCGCCGTAAGGGACAGCCGTAGTGATGAATACGCGATCACCCCAGACAATTGGCGTCGAATGCCCATTGCCCGGCATTGAGATTTTCCAGCGGATGTTTTTACTCTCGCTCCATTCCACTGGAGGGTCGGCATACGGCGCAACACCAGTACTCAAAGGCCCACGCCATTGCGGCCAGTAGCGCTTTGCCTCGGCACTAATGCCATCGTCATTGGCCGCAGTGGGCAATAACAGTAGCAAGAATATCGCCAGCATGCTTACAAGTCTTCTTACCATGAATAAATAAAAGTTGACTTGATTATGAATATAGTAAGACACATTCTGGTAGCTCATAAACTGAGTTGAACCGCTAAGTGGCTGATAAGTATTGCCTCAATTTATTCTCAATACCTTTGCCCCAAATCCCCTCGTCTTGAGCCCAAACAATGCCTCGCTTACTTCTTCGGAGGGAAATAGCTTTAATTTCAGACTTGATTGGCAACTAAATTAGGCAATGAAATTCTAAACCTCCTACCTTATGTCTTAGTCAGATATCACTGGTGAGTATAAATCGCCAGTCCCAATCCTCCATACGGTGATGAATCACTGTTGCGGTGGCAGATGGATAAATTGCTTGATAACTCAATGCTTTAAGCAAAGGGTCATCGATGGGTGCACATAACATATGTGTATAACCATCAAGCGGTTCGGGATATCCCTGCTGGGCACAATGACCGAACTGAACATGTAGCAGTGGCATAGGGGATTGCGTACTTTCCAAGATGATGTCCTTTTTCCCTTCCAGCGAAAGATAAGACACAGATCCGAGATACTCTCGTAGGACTGGTTCAACGGACCGCATTCTTTCGCAATCTAAAGAGACGATACCTAGCTTCGTTGCAATCGAAATTGGTACCAATGGGAATCGTGTCAGCATAAGCGCGACAAGATTTTTACGTCCGATACCCGTATCCATCGATATGGCATACCCACGTGGGCAGAGAAGATAATGTTTTGGAACGGCACAGACAAACATCTTGAATGGGATGTACTGCCCGCGCGATTCTGGCCGCACTTTCAAATCACAAAGGTACCATACCTTTTTGGGCTTTTCACTCCCAATGGGCTGTATTTGACGCAGGATTGCAGCGGCTACTGCTATGACTTTTTCTCCATCGAGTACAACGTAGTAGTGTAATTTGCCTAGACGAGTAAAGAATGCAAAGTAATTTTTACCGTGATCAATCTCAAACCGATCGCCGCCTAATGGATAGCTGGTTCCCTTTTCCAAGTCCGCAATACGATCCTGAAAAATTTCCCAATCACTTTCCCGTAATCCTCGGATATTGAAAGGACGCTTCTGCATCACACAGTCCCAATCTAAAGTATACTACGACGCTCGCGTATGTGGTCCACGCACATCGCGAAAGATTCTACGCGTTCGTGCATTGTAAAGATCTTCATAAAGCGAATTGAAGATGAATGCGCCAAGACGCAGTCCCTGCTCAATATAGTAGCGATTTTCGACATCAGCTTCCCATGGTGGACGAAGCACATCAAAAAAATCGTCTGAATGCTTAACGTCCAGATCCTCATGCAGATTATAGTGAATCAATCGTTCTGCCGAAATCCAACCGTGATTCACAATTTCTTGCCCGATCCATCCCGCAATGTCTGAGAATATAAGTTCGATGAACCCCAAGACCCCAACGCCAATCAGGTACTCATCCATCACGCAAGCACCAACAAGTGTCGTATTGAAAGCACGAACTTCGGGCCACATTGCCCGTACCGCAATGTCTTCGAGGTTAATCTCTGCTAGTCGATCTAGGAACGCTAGAAATGTGTTTCCATGCATCAGCGATGGATTACCTTCTCCATGTTCCTCCCACACATTGCGAATAACCTCTAAGCGCAATTCCGCTTCCGGAATCTTGGCTGCAATTGCTGCCATTGGACGATTGAAGAACACTACAGCAAAATAGAATTGAATCTGTGTTTCGACAAAATCATCTTTGTCAAAAGTACCATTTCGCAAAGATACAAAGTATGGATTCATTTGCGGATTTGTTTCTTTCAAGATCTGTTTAATAAGTGTGTTCATAGCCAGTTACCTCTTTTTCCCGACGTGAATGCTAGAATAGAATAAGCTTCGTTCGGCTTCCAATAGCCTATTTCCCAAAGCTGGATCAAACTGAAATGAATCACCGAATTCAGTCTCCAGATCTATAGGATTATTGAGTTGGCGATAAAGAACAATCGCTCCCGACTTCATCTGGTTTTGAAGCTTAACCAAAAGGGTGGTGATATCAGCCGGTGACATCCAGTCCATGATGTTGGATAGGCTAATCAGATCGAAACAACCTAAGTCGGAAACCTGATCGAGTGTCCCTTCCACCATCTGAAAGTGATAATCGGGTGGTGAGACAGTCAGGTAGTGCGGTAGGCTGGTGGGCCGATCGAGATAGTACCCAAGAAAAACATGGTGGAGAAAATAATTGTCGAATGCCTGGTCAGACATCAGCCCTTTTTCAAATAATTTCTGAAAGTATTTTGGGTAACTTCCGGGCTTCGCATGCTGCGTCGCATTGGGTCCAAACATCGTGTTTAGAAGTGAATCGCTAAAAAACAGATCGAACGCTACTGGCCAATATCTGTTCGAAAAGAGAAGTTCCGTGGCACGTTTAAGCCCACCTCTCTCCTCAAACAACGCTCGAACCTGCTCTTCGTCAGCCACTAGGTCAAAGATAAACTCACGCAATCCCCGAAATAGAGATTCAAAGTTTCCACACTGATTGAGTCCCCTTGAATCGCTTGTCCCGATATTGAAGGCGTGGGGGCGTATATTTGTGTCAGTGAGTGCCTGCCTTTTTTTCTTGATTAACTCCAATTGTGCTGGATTGAGATCAAGAAGGGTTAAACGCAGATCAGGAAACAATGCCTGTAGTGTCAGTGCTGTACAGCCACCAGAGGCAATCAATAGCACTTCGCTAACTTGGTGTAAGCAAACTAATTCCGCCTCTATTTTCGGGTCTTCTCTGACTACGGCAAACTGTACGTGATTATCTTTCACCTGTCTCAGATCTCACCTTGAGGGCAATAATTTGGATCGGGAACAACTAAGCAGGTTTAAATGAGTGCCTGCTGGAATCGAGCCAACTAAAGTTGACGGATGTAAGGCGTACATCCGACCTCAGTTGATTATACCCGCTGCCCGTCCTTCTTACTACCATATGGTTGATTACCTTAAACGTGATCCTTACTTTCATAAATCACACCTTCCAACAGGCTCCTCTTTGGGCTGGCAAGGCCGTCAGCCCAATATGATTTGATAACTTCATCCTGGATTCTGTGTCAAAACTAACAATTCCATTTCCTAATTGGCAAGAAACTAAATAGGACACTGGGAGCTTCGTATTCAAGAGCTACATGAAAGCATCGAGCAACCTGCGCGATGGCGAGCCCATTCAGGACGTTTTACTGCATATTCTCGTTTTTCGAGTTGTTCATCGTAAGGATAGCGGAGTAATTCCAGCAATTCATTTATCATAGAATTGTCTCCTTGTTCTGCTTTATCGATAGCCAGCTGGGCCATATAGTTACGCAGAACATAATTTGGATTTACGCTGTTCATTCGCATTCGTCTTGTCTCATTTGAGATTCCATCTTGGCGAACTCGTTCTATGTAGCTACATATCCAATTCTCGATACGCATTACATCGTTGCTAGTTAGCTGCTCTGGTTGATAATATGCATCCATGATGGGTTCCATGAATGTTGCCTCGTTCATGTCAGAAAATGATCCAACTTCGGCGTCAATCAAGGCAAGTCGGCGGTAGAAAATGGTCATGTCGGTTTCAACTAACTGTAGGATAGCAAGCAGTTCAGTCACTAACGCCTCGTCAGTTGCTGGCTTGAAGGTGTTCAGCCCCAGTTTTTGGACCATCATTTTTCGCCAACCGCACTCAAATTCTTTCGCATAACTGTCTAAAATGCTTTGCAATGGCTCTGTCTGCTTAATCAGTGGATAAACCGTTTGTGCTAGCTGAACCAAGTTCCAGTGAGCAATATGAGACTGTTTGTCGAAACAGTAACGTCTCCCCTCGGCATCGGTGGTATTAGGTGTCCAGTTAGGGGCATAATCATCCAGCCAACCATAGGGGCCGTAGTCAATTGTCAGACCTAGAATGGACATGTTATCAGTATTCATGACGCCGTGGACAAATCCCACCCGCGTCCAGTGGACAATCAGCTCAGCTGTCCGCTGGCAGACTTCCTGAAACCAAGCTAGATAGACTTCTGGCGATGGTTCTCCTAGATGAGAGAAATCGGTGCGGATGGTGTAATCCATTAGCTGCTGTAACACGTCAGTTTCCCCACGAGCTGTAAAAATCTGAAAACTGCCAAAGCGCGTAAACGAGGGAGCCACTCGGCAGACAATTGCTCCAAGCTCAAGCTTAGGATTACCATCATAAAACATATCGCGGACAACTTTTTCGCCAGTCAATATCAGACTTAAGGCTCGTGTGGTGGGGATTCCCAAATGGTACATCGCTTCACTGCATAAGAATTCGCGTACCGATGAGCGTAAAACAGCCAAGCCATCAGCCCTCCGCGAATAAGGAGTCTGGCCTGCACCCTTGAGTTGTAGTGCCCATCTTTTTCCCTGTTGGTTGATGACCTCGCCCAAATTTATTGCACGACCATCACCAAGTTGCCCTGCCCAGTGACCAAACTGGTGGCCACCATAACAGGTGGCGTAGGGGGTCATCCCCTCTAGTAAACGATTACCCGAAAAGACTTGCACAAAGTCAGGCAATTCGCACTCCTCGCTAGTTAGATTTAGTATATCGGCTACCTCTCTTGTGTAGGCGATGAGTTGTGGTTGTGAGACTTTCGTTGGTTTTACGTGGGAATAACAAGCCCTCCTTACCTGCCGACAGTAGTTTTCAGTTTCGGGATCGGCAGGCAGGTCAAGGATAAAGCGATTATCAAATCTCAATGTATCTAGCGTTTGGTAAGTCATTTCCTGTCCTCTGAAGTTAGTAGCAAGATAATCGCGCCTTATATCTTGACTACGGAAAATCAAGTCGCTTCATGCATCATTACAATACTTGTCATCCACGTTGGCAATGCACCGGGGATAAATTTCGTACACATGCTTCCATTCGGTGGTCTATCAAACACCATCCTGAGTGATAATTGCACCCTCACTCTTGGCATTAAAAAGCCCCCTTTTTGTCCTCCTTACCCTCAATCAGGCACAGGTAGAGGCCTCCCCTTCCAACGAAACAGTGTTCTTCTTCTCAGTGTAGGGTCCTCTTCCTGAAACAAGAATCCAATTGGACAGTGGTCTAAATCCGGTTCAGCAATAATTTGAGTTACAGATTTCGGTGTCGTTCAGTGTGCATCCGGACAAGGATCTAGACCGGAAGACTTCATCTAGTTCTAGCAAGTCGCGGATGGTTATATCCGGCCCGATTATGACAGTAAATTTATTATACATCTAGAAGTATCTAATAGGTATTCTATAAGTGGAGACCATTTAGATAGATGAACTCAGTAGGTCTGGAAGTTCCTACTCACGTTGATGATAGTAGATGCAAGAGAGATCGTCAACCAAAAGCTGGACATGGTCAATCTCCAGTTGACGCCATCATTCCTGATTGTTTTGGAGAGAGCACAACTTACTAACTTGCTGATGTCCAATATGAAGCGTGCCAAATGGGTGAGACGTTAAACTGTAAACAGAATCAGGCGAGTACCATGCTGCAACTTCTTTGTCTAAAACCTAATCAGACATTCGGGCCATATGGTACTCAAATGACAATAACAATTGAATAAATACTAGTTTTATAAAATAAACTTCTTGGTCAAGACTATGTTTAATCCCTGAACAACAATTCCATCAAGCACCCGTTCGGATTTGTATGATGCCGCCCTCTCCAATGAAGTAAGGAAGATATTTCTGTTAGCGACAATTGAGATTAGCACCCAAAAATCTATATCTTTCTCACCCTCTCAACTGCATCCCAAACGGCAGCGGCGACATATGTGTTTTCCTCCTCATTCATTAATGGATGCAACGAGATACAAAATAATCGTTTCGCCGTTTCCACCGAGACTGGGAGCGTTTCTATCTGACCGGCGGTTTGCGCATGAATGTACGGTTGGGCTTCCCAAACAGGAGGATTTGCCACCATCGTGCCAACGTTATATTCCTCCCGAAGCATTTGACAAAGCCGATCCCGCTTTTCTCCTCCCCATTTGGGGGGAACTAACAGCGTAAATAAATAGAATGTATGATCACAGTCTGGCGGTTCAAATGTTAAAGTAAGTTCCGGTATCCCTTCTAACATCTGCAAGCGGTCGTGGGCGCGTTTCACACGTTGCTCGATCATAGCATCAAGACGACGTAACTGCACGCTCCCTACAGCCGCTTGCACTTTGGTCATCTTATAGCTTGATCCCCAAGTTCCAGAATCATTGCCCCACTGCCGAATCCCGCGTAAGCGTTTTGCCAATTCTGCATCATCTGTAGTAATCATACCACCCTCCCCAAGCGTCGTCATCAGTTTCATTGTGTGGAAGCTGAACACGTTCATCCAACCTTTCTTTCCAACCTTGGTTTCTTTATATCCACCACCGCAAGCACGGGCTGCGTCGCCAATCACTTTCAGAGGGCCGTGAATCGGGTGTGGATGACACTCGGCGATATCCAATAGATCATCCATTGGTGCAGAAAGACCATTCATGTGAACTGGAAAGATCGCTCGTGTTTTCGGAGTAATCCGTTGTTCAAGGTCAGCAGGGTCACAGTTAAAAGTGCGTGGGTCGATCTCGCAAAACACCAGATTCGCTCGTTGCCCCAACACAGCTAGCGGTGACGCTTTGAAATTGATAGCTGGACAGATAACCTCATCTCCTGGTTCCAAATCAAGACTGCCCATCGCTAGATCGAGTCCAACACTCGCAGTACTGAGTGAAATTGCGAATTCAGTGCCACAATAATTGGCAAAGGACTGCTCGAAGTCAAGGATTTCATCAACGATGAATCCAAATCCAATCCGCCAGTCCATGGAATCACGAATGGCCTTTGTGGCAACCTTTACCTCTTCTTCTGTGTACCAAGCTCCCAAGTTGGGTTCGGCAGGAAACAATTGTTGGGGTCTATACATTTTAAGAATATCTCGACGTTGCTTTTCATTCATTTGAGACTTTCCTCAACCACCTTTATATTTGAATATAACGAATGATAATCATGCAGGATGTTTCCATCTGTTTGACATATGCCAACACCTTTCATAACCCATATTCAGTCAATCAATCCGTTCAAAATAGATTCCACAGCAGAGTATTCATACACGCTTATTTTTCACCATATCGCCATCAGAATGATAACTGCCAACCTGAAATTGCAGGATTTAATGATTCAGTATCCAAATTCTTGGGCGTATCATCCAATTCCCAAGGAGGTGGACCGACAAATTCGCTTTCTATACCTTCAATCTTGATGAATCGCTCAGCCATGTTGACTGTTACGATAGCATAAAGTGCATTTCTGTAAGGCAAAGTATACTTGATATACGGGTACTGGACATCGATCTTCTGGCTATACCTTTGACAAATGTAATCACCTCCCAACCAGTGGTAGGAGGCGCTATTGATCTGAGCATAGATAATCCCATCCAGTTGACGTACGTAGTCTCGGTGGTCGTGGCCGGTAAAACAGGCGATTATCTTTGATTTCCCCACTTGTTTATTGAAACCATCAAAAACAGCGTGAACTTCCGGCTGATTGACCAAACCGTCCTGGCGGGCTAGATTTTGGTGACAAAAGATGATTACAGGAAGGTCTGTGTTGGTCAGATCCGATTTTAGCCAATCAATTTGATCTGGTGCAATATATTCATAATAACCACTTGGATCTACAGGTTTGTCGTTGCCGTCTAAGATTATAAAATGAACGCCTGCATGATCAAAAGCATAGTACCTCGTCGGCATTCCCCAGAAGGTCATTGTTTCTTCTGGCGTGAATGCGTAAGCTCCATCTGGCTTTTGGTGCCCATCACCATCCATATCGTGATTGCCAAGAACATGATATTTGGGTCCTTCAAACTGGTACCAGATATCCAAAAAAGGCAGATTCTCTGGGATTGGGATGCAAAAGTCTCCCATCTGTAGGATAAAATCTACCTGATTGGTCTGCGCAGACTGGATAAAGGTGCGCAGACGACCGTCCGCATCATGGATAACATCCTTATGAATATCTGAGATTAGCCCGAATTGAAAGACCGATGAATTATTTCGCACGGCAGAGTATTTTTATTTGCAAATTGTCTCGGTTCCGTTCCTCTTTTAGCTATCCATGTCTGCATTAACCTGCTGAATGTTCGAATCATGTTGGTAACATAACCGAATTTCTGTTGACCATAACCATTTGATCTCTATGTGGCATCAAAATCATGCGATTTCCTGGCTGTATCACTCCCATAGCAGTAATTTCGTCATTAACTTGCACGATGAAAAATCATCGTTATTGACCTCATGTGCTGGGTCAACCAGCAAAAGACCGTTATGGCACATATCCGGAGCCATCGAATTCCTTCTGGCACGTATGATGAACTTGGATTTCCCAATCAGTATGCTTGGCAACCAATGCTCACTAACCACGGGACCCGCCTCAATCTTGTCAAGTTCCCCGCAGGGCGTGGTCCCAATCTCCAGCATCCGCACCATTTCAACATTGCTATCTAATGAAGCCGCAAACTGAGCATTCGATTCAAACTTGACATCTGTTCTATAAAATCACTATGCTGATATTTACGACCAGGGTCAGCCCCTGACAAGAAACCAACAATCTCCCCCTCATGCCACTGCATTACCATCGATTTCATTGTTTATCAAATCACAACATTAACATCAATTCAAAATAGTTAAGGTTGACGTACCATCAGATCGGCAATAGCTTTTTTGACCACTTCTTCCACTTCTGGCTCGAAGGGAGCACTCTGTTTCCAGCGTTTGTAAGCCTCAACTTCATATCCACCTTGCGTCAGGGCTTCGGCTGTCGGCACGTAGGTTTGGCATCCCTGCGTGTACCCGAATGCCAGTGTGGTCTCAGCATCTCCTAGCTGCTGGGCATAAACACCGTATTCCAAGAAGAACTCACCAGACAGTCCAATCCAATTCAACTCACCCAGTTGCAACCTTGAAAAAGTGTAGGGTTGATGAGTTGACACACGGTCCTCTGCTTGTTCTAATCGAACCTGCTGTACCCATTGTCGTTGGGCAACATGAAATCCACCTTTCCAAAACCCAGGCGAATCGCTCTGTCTTTGAGATTTGATTGACTGGGTTGCTATCTGGTCCAGTTCATCTTTTGATAGTGGGTTGGCAATCGGCAGTTGAGGTTTACTTCGCCAAGTGTGGATGGTATCAATCGACAGATCGCGACAATTTTGCAGACCGTCCTGCACGGCTTCCGCCAACTCCTGACCGCATGAGATAACATCTGCTTCGGTTCCTGACCGGAAACGATCTCCTGCGTCGAGATGAGGTCTAACATTACCAAAAACACCGGGAAGAAATAGAGCCACTGCCGAGTCGTATTCTTCTTCCAGTATGAGTTGTGACCAACCTGGATAGTCGCCGGAAATTTTGGGCCCCAGCAGAATGGTCGGATGACAACAGTAACTGAAGAGGACACCGATCAGAGTGTTGTCAACATTGCGACAGCTAATCACCGGCACACTTTTATCAACTATCCCATTCGGATTAGGAGCCATACTGCAGTTGCCGTTTTCATCAATCCGGCGACGATTGACGTTAAAGTCGCAGGTCGATCGACCGAAATGGATAGTGACAGGTTGCAACCGAAGCAATAAATCGTCAATTAAGCTGACCAGACGATCTTTCAGTCCGGTTAAATAAGGGCTGAATCCGCCATAGAGATCAATTGGGCACAAAATTGGTGCCGAATGACTGTGACTTCCAGCTATCCATACCCGCTCAGTAGCAATCCCGATTTTGTCGGAGAGAGCTGTCTCTAAGTCCGCAACCTCGGCTACACCAACGCCAAGAACATCCAATGCCACGATGATGACTGGTGACGAACCTGCATCTAGGATAGCCGCTCTGGCGTAAATCTCGTCCAACACACCCTCCGGCTGAAAGAAAAAATCGGGAAAGGTGTTATTGATGGGCGGCGTGATTGAAACCTTGCCGAATGCGACTTTCATATCTTTACGTCCTGGAACATATTACTCATGATAATATTTACTCTAAAGTTGAGAGGCCTTTATCCTAAATATTATCATGTATTAACCTTCTTCTATAGATAATTGTCCTATCTGATAATATCTGGTAGAATAAGAAAAACTCAACTTTGGTACAGTCATGACAACACTAGCCATTAATGGTGGAGAAAAAGTGCGACACACTCCGTTTCCCAGACGGACGCCGTTTGGAAAAAGAGAGGAAGAATTGCTCTTGCAGGCCGTACGGAGCCAAAACTTGTTTGGCAAAAGTGGCACCTTTGTCAAAGAATTTGAACAGCGAGTTGCCACTTTTTACGGCACAAATCATGCCCAGGCCTCGACCAGTGGGACAGCAGCCATTCACACAGCAATTGGCGTTGTTGACCCCGAACCAGGTGACGAGATCATCACTGCCCCTATTACTGATCCCGGTAGTGTAATGCCAATCCTAATACAGAATGCGGTGCCCGTTTTTGCCGATGTCGATCCTCTATCGCTGAACATGATACCAGACTCCATAGAAGCCAACATTACCGACCGAACCCGTGCCATCGTCTTGGTACACCTTTTCGGTCATCCTTGTGAAATCGACCAGGTTATCAAAATTGCCGAAAAATACAATTTGATCTTGATCGAAGATTGTAGTCAAACTCACGCTACCAAATACAAAGGTCGCTATGCCGGTACATTCGGTCACATGGGCTGTTTCAGCCTTCAGCAGTCCAAACATATGACCACTGGTGATGGTGGGTTTACCATCACCAATGATGAAGACACTTATATCCGACTCAAGTTGTTTTCCGATAAAGGCTGGGACTATCAGTATATGGGCGATCGCGATCATGCCTTTTTAGCCCCAAACTACCGAATGACCGAAATGCAAGGTGCCGTTGGTATTGCCCAACTGGAAAAAGTCCGATCAGTAGTCGAACGTCGTGCGACACTGGGCAAACGACTCACCAATCAGATCGCAGAGGCACCAGGGATCGAAACTGTGCCTCTGCCACAAGATAGGGAAGTATCTTGGTGGAATTATATCTTCCACATTACTAAACATGATGCAGGGGAGTTCTGTCGTGCCGTCACCGCTGAAGGTGTTCCGGTGTCACCTCATTACATCAAAGACCCAATCTACATGCGCGGCGGATTTCTGACCAAGGGGAAAACCTATGGAAACAGCGGTTTCCCATTTAACAGTCCCTACGTCTCGCGCCAGTATCATTATGGTCCAGAATTAGTACCCAATGCTGTTCATGGACTTGGCACGGTAGCTGTAATGGGAATCCACGAACACATGGACGTATCCGATATCAACGATATGGCCACAGCCATCAATAAAGTGGCAAACGCACTAGCAAACACATATTGACGCGGGATCCCTTGCATATCACTATCGAGTCCACTTATGTTCGGACCATACTTAACATACCAGACCGGAGTACCTGTTCGCTGTTCTTAGGAATACGTATTGACCATCAAACCGACCCCAAGTCGATCGAATACAAGTGGGCCGTAGAAGCCTCTCCCATTTATAGCTAACGATCCGCCTTTTCTGCTGATCCATGGAGAAATTGATGAGGTGGTTCTTATTTCGCAACTGGAGAGGTTCACGGAAGCACTTGGTCAAGCAGGCGTTAATATTAAGTTCCTACGTATTCCCAAAGCAGGTCATGGACCTGACATCTTGGAAACCCAAAGCCAGGGGACGAACTACATTTCAGAGATGGTCAAATGCCTCAACTAGTATCTATCTGAGGATTAGTCATTCGCCATAATATGTCGAATGCAATTTTAAAGGAGTCAATCATGAAACTGGGGTTTTTGACAAATTACAGCCAAGAAATTGTTAGGTTTGCTAGTGCTGATCCATCGTTCAACTGCCTTGAAATTTCCGGCCCACCGATGGAGTGGACTGGGGATACCGATCAGGCGCAAGCTGCACGCTTAGGCGCACTTAATCTATTGCGTGAAAACGGATTAACCGTTTCCTCATTCCTAATTCAGTGGCCATCGATTCGAACCAGTAAAGATGACCTTACTGGTGAACTTGGTCGACTAGGCCAAATCATGGATGTTTGTAAGGTAATGGATAATGCCATCATGGCTGGTGCAGGACCTTTAGGTTATGATCCGGAAATCAGTCTGGAGGGCAATGTTGCCCGCTACAAAGAGATCTACTCACCTGTAGCTGATTTAGCCGAAAGTAAAGGGATCAAAGTCGCATTTGAGAATTGGCCGGGTGACCGGCGTAGTGGCCCCTTCGGCGACGGCGCTAGTCTGGCTGTTACACCAGAAATCTGGGGCCTGATGTTTGAGGCTGTGCCCTCATCAGTCATGGGGTTGGAACTCGATCCATCCCATCTGATCTGGCAGAAGATTGACGCCCATGCAGCACTTAACGAGTTTGCCGATCGTGTACATATTATTCATGCTAAGGATACTGAAATTTTCGACAGTCGAGTTAAACACGATGGCATATTCCGCCGAAGTTCTAGTGGCTGGGGACACTGGGGACGCTATCGCCTACCTGGTTTCGCCCATTTCGATTGGCAGAAATTGTTGGCCATGTGTCACGAGCGGCAGATTGAATGTCCAGTAGTGATTGAACACGAAGATCCGGTTTTTAGCGGCGATCGACGGCTGGAGGGCTTGACTCGAAGCGGGAAATTCCTGAAAAATTGCCTGTTACAAGCCTAACATTACTAAACTACACCTCTTCAGAGTACCTCTAGTTGTAAATACAAGGTATTAAGATCCTAAACAGTTCTGGACGAGTTAGAGCCTACGTTGAAGTCCCAACCAGATTAAAAGGCAATGGGGAAAGAGTAAAAAAACCTAATAATATCCTTCATGTTCACCAAATTATCTACTTCAAAAATCGCAGAACTCATTAGGAACGCTTCAATTCTTAGAGACGCAGTGCAAGGTAACCTCGCATAGCTTTTCACGCTCTAAACTTAACTTTGTAATGTCGATGGCCGATGAAGTTAACCATACTTCTTGACAACCCCAGTAGGAAGTAAATATAATTTAGCTTTAAGAAGGGGCCCACAACAGCTACCCTATAAATCTTTAGTAGATTACGGTAATAATCCGATATCCTACCGGGTTCCGAAAAATTCCCATAGTGCTGGAGGATATTTTGATATTAGATAGGGACATGTACTGGTAATATGAACATTTCCTCAGATTTTTAGAATCCCCTTAGGTAATTAAATATGAAGGTAATTATAGTTTCTGATAAAAACCATATGGGTCAAGTAGCTGCAGATCTTATTGAGACGGATATGAAAAATAAGACACCATACGTATTAGGGCTAGCTACAGGAAGCACTCCCATACCACTTTACCAAGAATTAATCCGTCGCAACCAAGAAACAGGTCCTGATTTTTCAACTACCGTTACTTTCAATTTGGATGAGTACGTTGGATTAGAAGCAACCCACGATCAAAGTTATCGCTATTTCATGAATCAGGAGTTTTTCGATCACATAAATATCAACAAAGACAGTACTTTTGTTCCCAACGGCCTCTCAGAAAATATTGAAGAAGTGGGAAAAGATTATGAAAAGGCAATTTGTGGTATCGGAGGTATTGATTACCAAGTGCTTGGTATTGGTACTAACGGACATATTGGTTTCAATGAACCAGGATCCTCACTGGCATCCCGAACCCGAAAGGTCAGACTAACAGAAAACACGATCTCCGATAACTCTAGGTTTTTTGAACGAAAAGAAGATGTTCCTACCGAAGCAATTACCATGGGAATCGGAACCATTCTTGATGCCCGAAAAATTATGCTTTTAGCTAGTGGATCGAATAAAGCAGAGACAATTGCTAAGTCCATTGAAGGCCCTATTACCGCTACGATACCTGCCAGTTCCCTACAGATGCATCCGGATGCTACTTGGGTCATTACCGAAGACGCCGCCGTAAACCTACAACTCGAATGGGACTAAGTGACTGGTACATTCCCGTCCTCACCCACTTAGGGAAATAATTTACTAACTATGGAAATAAAAAAATGAAACTGGTTATCTACGAGGACTCTACCTATGAGAACTTTTATCCCCTTTCTTTGGTTCGACCAGTCTTTGAACTTCGGTGTGGAGCAACTTCTTTATCGGAAAAACTGCGTCGTAGCTTCTCCGATCTTGACGTTGCCTACTTCACACGTGACTACCTGACTAATACCTTTCAAACCAAAGTTGGGAATGCCCCGGTCAATAATCTTCAAATTTTGGATGATGACCTGTTCCTCGCCAATGGCAGATGGCTGTGCATGAATACCCAAATTACAGCTGAAGGACCTGAAGAAATTGGGGTAAAAGAAGACTCAATCGTCTATGTACGTGCGCAGCAGGAAACAGTCCGGAAATATCTCGGACGAGACCTGGATGAGTTCCTGAATGCGGTTCTCGAGGTTCTTCCTCAGAGAACAGTCGAAGAGGAGTTGGTCTCATACTGTTGGAATATTGTTCATCATAACTCTGAAGCTTTAGTTGCTGACTTTCAGATCCTGGGACGGACTGGTGTACATGGTGAAATGCATGACTTGTCTTGCGTATATGGAGATGAGTCTCAAGTGTTCGTTGCATCCAAGGCAGTTATTCATCCGATGGTGGTGCTCGACTCTACCGGTGGACCAATTATCATCGAAGACGGAGTAACGATCTTTCCACACTCGCGCATTGAAGGGCCTTGCTTTTTGGGTCAGGATACACAGATCGTCGGCGGCAAGATTCGTGAAGGATGCAGCATCGGCCCAGTCTGCCGTGTTGGCGGCGAAGTGGAAGAATCCATCATCCACGGCTACTCAAACAAGTACCATGATGGTTTCTTGGGGCATGCTTACGTTGGCGAATGGGTTAATTTGGGTGCTTTGACCACTAATAGTGATTTAAAAAACGACTATTCGGCTGTAGAAGTTAAACTAAATGGTCAGCTTATCAACACCAATGATACTAAAGTAGGGAGCTTTATTGGTGACCATACCAAGACAAGTATTGGGACACTATTTAATACCGGTTCAATCGTTGGAATGATGACCAATATCCTCGGAGGAAGCGAGATTCTGCCCAAGACAGTGCCCTCTTTTTGCCTGTTCGCTAATGGTAAAACCTTTAAAGGGTTCGGTTTAAGAAAGCTTCTCCAAACTGCTGAGACGGCGATGGGTCGTAGAAAAGTCACCCTTACTGAAGCAGACAGATACATGCTAACTCATGCCTACGGATTAACAAAAGACGAACGTCAAGAAGCTGTCAAGAAATCCCGTCGTCAAATTCTTAGTAATTAGAAAAAGGAGTTTAAGAAACTATGCTTAGTAATGAGGAAATCCGCGATAGAATCATCAATGTGACCACAATGATTCTCAATATCGAACCTTCTCAAATCAAGAATGAGTCTGATTTTGCTTCCGATTTAGGAGCAGAGTCGTTGCAGTCAGTTGAGTTAGTTGCCGGTTTTGAGGAAGAATTTGAAATTGAAATGGATGAAGAGGAAGCCTTATCTGTTTCTTCAGTAGGAGAAGCAGTAGAATACATCGCCAAAGTTGTAGCTGATCAACATGATTAAAACATAGCTCGACTAGTTGCAGGCGTTGTTAAGTAATAGAAGATTCTAAGGTTTTATCATATGCGATTTAGGAACTTCCTAATCTTGCATGGTGTTTAATCTTGTTTAGAATTCTAGGATAGGAGACTTGAAAATTATGAATCGTCGAGACATCGTTGAAGTTGAAGAGCCGAATCTTTTAGAGGACCTATTTCCTCATAAAGATGTTCCTCGGATAGCCTTCGACAGTAAGATATATGAGGAAATAAATGGCGAAGTGATCGAGTTTGATCCGCAGGAAGCGCTGAAACGTGAATGGTTAATCACCGATACTACTTTCCGCGATGGTCAGCAAGCGCGTCCCCCTTACACTGTTCAGCAAATTGTGGATCTCTACAATTTGCTGTCCAAGATGAGCGGTCCAAATGGTATTATCCGCCAAAGCGAATTCTTTCTGTATACCAATAAAGATCGGGAAGCGGTGGACCGCTGTCGGGAACTCGGACACAAATTCCCGGAAATCACCGGCTGGATTCGTGCTCACGAAGGAGATTTCAAGTTAGTCAAGGATATGCAATTATCGGAAACGGGGATGTTGACGTCTTCTTCTGATTACCACATTTTTCACAAACTGAAGATGGACCGACGTAAAGCGCTCGACTTCTATGTGCACATGGCCGGGCAGGCAATTGAAAATGGTATTCGGCCTCGTCTACATCTAGAAGACTTAACGCGTGCGGACATTTATGGATTTGTTGTGCCCTATGTTCAACGGTTAATGGAACTGGGTGAGCAAGTCCCAGAACATCTAAAGCCGAAGATCCGTCTATGCGATACTATGGGCTTTGGTATCAGTTTCCCCGGAACTAAACTTCCGCGTAGTATTCCCAAGTTGGTCTATATCATGAATCATGAATGTGGATGTCCGCCAGACCGTTTAGAGTGGCATGGTCATAACGACTTCCATAAGGTTCACATCAACGGGGCGACATGTTGGCTTTACGGTTGTGATTTTGTCAACTGCACGCTGCTAGGGTATGGTGAGCGAACTGGGAATCCACCTTTGGAAGGAGCTGTTATTGAGTACAGCGGATTGAAAGGAACAACTAACGGAATGGATCCTGGCGTGATCTCAGAGATAGCAGAATACTTCAGATATGAAGTTGGTTTTGATATTCCAAGTAACTATCCTTTTGTTGGGCGCGACTTTAACGTAACACGAGCCGGAATCCACGCCGATGGACTTAACAAGGACGAACGTATTTACAATATTTTCGACACTAACAAGGTATTAAACCGCCCACATGCAGTAGGTATCACGGACAAATCCGGCATAGATGGCGTCGTTCATTGGGTAAACGATTATCTTGGATTAAAGAGGGAAGATCGTCTTGGAAAACTGAAACTGGTTAAAATTGCGCGTTGGGTTATGGACCAATACGAAGACGGCCGCATTACCTCCATCTCTCAGGACGAGATGGAAACCTTGGTGAAGGAACATCTCCCTGACTATTACGCTCAGCGAAACATACCGGATACTACAACCAAAGCATCATAGGTAGCTTAATACTTCTCTGAAAAGACTTAGAATACATATACCTATGCTCGCAATTTAAGGGAGACGTATAAAGATTAATTCGCAGAATTAATACTCGTTTCCCCCATTTCTCTTCCAAGTAATTTAGAGTTTTAATTTTTCTGAAGTATTTAAGCGGACCAGTTGAAACTACTGTTAGCTGGAGCAGTCAGTGATTTGGCAGTTCAAGTTGAGTGGCGAATAAAAAAATCCTAACTTGCTATAGTGTGTAACCTCACTTGCAATCACTACCTGATAGATAACCAATTGCTGATATAAGTAACTTCTTATTTTTCTTCTGTAGTACAATTGGGATTCGGCAGATTTCATATTAAGATGAAACCAGAGCAATAGTAACAACAAATGGCTCCCAAAGTTAGTCTTCACTCCGTAACAAAAAAACAGGAGGGCCCCATGAAAGACAATCCTGATTCTGATACCTTGGATCTTGACATTTCAGACATCCTTCAACAAGATTCTGACACTTTTGATCTTGACATTTCAGACATCCTTCAACAAGATAATTTGCATACTGATCAAGATAAGTTGGAAGAAATTGTACAAGCGTATCAGGAAGCTATTAAACTTAATCCTGATGATGCTGATTCCTATTATGGTTTGGGTAATGCTTATCGTTACCAAGAAGAGTTGGCGGAAGCCACACAAGCTTATCAAGAAGCTGTCAAACTCAATCCTAATTACATCGATGCATACAATAACTTAGGAGTTACGCTAAAAGAGCAAGGAAGATTTAAAGAGGCTATACAGGCCTACCAGAAAGCTATCGAACTTAATCCTGAGGACGCTGATGTGTACAATAATCTGGGTAATGTCTACCGCAACCAAGACCAATTAGAGGAAGCGGTACAAGCTTATATGAAAGCTATCGAACTCAATCCTGATTACGTTTCCGCGTATAATAATCTAGGTATTACCTATCGCAGTCAAAACCAGTTAGAAGAAGCCAGAAAAGCTTATCTAAGAGCCATCGAACTCGATCCTGATTACATCAATGCATATTACAATTTGGGATTAGTCTATGTCGATCAAGGCAATCTAGAGGAAGCTATTCAGGCTTACGAGAAGGCTGTTGAACTCAATCCTGAGGATACTAACGCATATGACAATCTAAAGATGGCATATTTTAATCAGGGGAATGAATCATATCAGCAAGGAAAATTAGAAGAAGCCATTCAGGCCTATGAGGAAGCTATCAAACTCAACTCTGATGATGCTAATTTATATTATAATTTAGGTGTAGTCTATGCTGATCAAGGAAAACTTGATGAAGCCATTCAGGCCTATGAGGAAGCTATCAAACTCAACTCTGATGATGCCGATGCATGTAATAATCTGGGAGATGTGTATAGACAGCAGGGAAATCTTGACCTCGCTATCGAATTGATTCAGAGAGCAATAGAACTCAATCCCTCGAATGCTGAAGCGTATCTAAATCTGGGACATGTCTATATTGGTCAAGAGAAACTGGAGGAAGCTATCCAAGCTTATCGTCAGGTTTTCCTAATAAGAGCGTCGGATGATGAAGGTTTCAAGATCCGACAATCAGCAGCAGAAGCCTTAAAAAAACTAGGAACTCCAGAATCTATGGAAGCCCTAAAAGACTATGAGGTTACACAATAACAAAACAGGTTTGCTAACAATTTTAATAGAATGCGATTAGGCCTTGTTTTTTGGACATTTTCTTCTATTTTCGTCCGCCTGCCCAGAGAATAGCATTTGTCAAAAGTGCGAGGAAATGATCGATACTAAAATCCTGTTGATGTCCAAGAGACGTGTAGAAGATTCGGCCACCGTTATGAATCCTAGTCCATGCCACCGGCTCATGATTTCCTTCGGACGTACTTGCTGTCATTAGGATGGTAGTATCTTTTACATTATTTTGGTTCTTGTATAAACTGCCGTAAGAGTCGAAATCAGGAATACCCTCAAGTATTGGATGATCTGTGTTCCCCTTTTTGATTTGGACATGGGCTATTGGGCCATGTCCAAAATGCCCAGCATAACTGCCGCCTAAAACATCTCGATCGAACTCAAGGTAATTCTGGTAGGCATGGCTGGCAGTGCGGATACCAACAATTGGTTTACCCAAATTGCAATACGATTTGAACCGTTCGAGTTCTTCCCCCTCTGTGTTCAATCTTCGCGTGAAGATCACCATCACATCCGTTGATTTTAAAACCTGCAAAGATTGTTGATCACCTTCACTTTCATAGATAATCATGGTTGTCTCAATATCTAGTTGGTACTTCTTAAGATGATCCTTAAAAATTGAGAGCGACTCCTCAGAATCATACTCAAACGATCCTGAAATCATGCATACTTTGAGCTTCGGCATAAACCTTCTCCAATCAATCGAGATTACCTGCCATCCGTACTTCCAAACCCACCACGTGTTTCCTGATCCATCTGTTCCACTTTCTGCCACTCTGAACAATCAACACGTACGAAGATTCCCTGCGCAATTCGATCTCCTCGTTCAATCAGTACAGGTTGATTGGTGAAGTTGTAGACTTGAATCTGAATCTCATCTCCATCACCACAATAGTCCTGATCGATGACCCCAACGCCATGCGGAATCAGCAATCCTCGTTTCCGTGGGGTTGAACTTCGTAAGGCCACCAACAGCATGTAACCCGGTGGCGTCTCAACAATTACATTGGCTGGAATCAGTGCAACGGTTTGAGGAAAGACTTCTACCGATTCCCGACACAACAAATCAAAACCAACAGAACCATTTGTTTCATACCGAGGTAGCGGTAGACTCTTATCAATTCGTTTAATCTTTACGTGCATATATCTTTAACGCAAAAGTCGGATTTACAAAACAATCGTAACAGACTTCTGGAAGTAGATCAATCGAAATCTGGGAGCAACCGAATCAATGAAACCAGCCTTCCTGCACGCTCACGTTCCATACGAAACGAATAAAAAAGGTCAGTTCGGCAGGCTGTACATAAGGGAGAGATCGAGATTGATTCAAAGGGAACTCCAGCATTAACTAGCTGTTGAACATTAGCAGCCTGCAAATTAAGTTTATTATCAATAGTACGCACCTCAGGACCAAAATGGCGCTCAAATTGATCAGCCAGATCCTGGCTGACCTGATAGCAATTTTGTTGTATCGATACGCCCAGATGAACCAGACAATTTGCAGGATCTGTACCGAAGTGCTCCTGCATTGACTGAATTGCCTCGGTTGTAACGAGCTTGTATGTCCCACGCCAACCAGCGTGTATAATACCGATTGAACATGTCTGGGTATCCAAAATAAAAATGGGAATACAGTCCGCGGTAAAAACGGCAATTACCAGATCAATCTGATCTGTGACCATCGCGTCCGCTTCTGTCAGCGGTAAAGGATAGGTTTCAGGGTATCGGGAAATCACCCATACCTTATTGCCATGAACTTGGCGGCAGTAGACGAGCTGTTCGGGCCTAAGCCGAATCTGATCGTAGAATCTTTTTCGGTCGGCTTTCGAGTCGAGTCGGCGACTGGTGACAGCCTGAACAAGCCCAGTTTCCTCTAGATTGAGGGCATTACTATATAGAAAACCCATTCGACTAGGGAACTATTGCCCCAATTTGACTATTGCAATTGCCGATCAAATTTTTTGATCCCTCTTACTAATGTGCTAGCGATTTCTTTCTGGTATTTTTCTTCGGTCATTTTTTTGCGCTCGACATCGTTTGAGATAAAACCTAGTTCAAGCAAAATACTGGGCATTTTGGTCCATGCTAGAATATAAAACGGAGCACCACGAACACCTGTTTTTTCTGAAGCACTTAGATTCCGGTTTTTCACGCCAAGTTGGGAAACAAGCAATTCTTGTAGGATTTGTGCCACTTGCCGTGTGTATTTTTCGTTACCGCGTTTACGAAGACTAATAATCATAAAATCGAATTTGTCAACTTCTTCCTGTGCGTTTTCCCTTTCGACCAACTCTGCAGCGAGCTCATCCGTTGCATCAAGATCAAATTTGAAGCTCTCCATACCATGGATACGCCGATCCTTAAACGAATTGCAATGGAGGCTTAAGAGGATCGATTGATTGGGCGGAAAAATTTCTTGATTGGCAAACTCAACACGCTGCCTAAGCGAGACAAAACGATCATCAGTGCGAGTCAAAAAAGCTTCATATTCAGTTTTTTCCCGCAGGAATTCAACCAACTTGCGCGATACCGCCAACGTTATATCTTTTTCTGCTACTCCGGACCGGCTAACGCAACCGGGATCTTTTCCCCCATGTCCTGGGTCAATAACGATGTATTTTAGCGAGAATTCGGTATTAGTTTGATCAACTTTTCCTGCAATTGTTTTCGGTCTTAACAGAGCAAGTAAAAGGAAAAGAGAAATAATCAATAGCTTAAAAGGGTTTGGGAATTGCATAGGAATATCGATCCTGCTGATATGGCTCGAAATTTATACTCGCTGTCAGTTAACGTGGAATTGGTCAATCGGTTTCACTGATTAGGTAGGGATTGCGGTTAGAAAGGCTATATCTCTATTCGCCAGTAGCATCATCGGTCTGCTCGAGATTCAGCAACTCAAACAGAATTAGCTTACAAGATGGACAAGCAATTTTTTTTCGTGCCTGTTTCACTTCATTAAGCATCTGCGGAGGAATTGTCAATTTGCAATAACCACAGCTATTTCCCACAACGGGAGTGACCAAGTTAGTATGTTGGGTAGCCACCCTGCTCTGGTATTGCTCGAATAAATCCGGATTAACTTTCTGGATCAAGTTTTGGCGTTTCTCTTGAATTTCGGAAATATCTGCCTTAATATCTTGAGCAATTGTCTGAAGTTCAGCTTCTTCAGCTTTGCGATCTACATTTTTAGTTGACAGAATTTCATGTTCCTTTTTGACCTCACCCCCAAGATCATCAACAATAAACATTAATTCTAAGATCTGATCCTCAATTTTCTCCTCTTGCTGATCCAGGAATTCCAGCTGACTATAGAGCGCCTTCATCTCACTGTTGGTTTTGACGGCAGTCAACTGAGCCTGGTACTTCTTCCTTTGTTCATCCAATGTTTCTATTTCTGCTGACCGAAATCTCTGCTCTTTTTCTGCCTGAGAGAGTTGATCTTTTAACGCATTCAATTTCTGTTCGTGTACCCGAAAATCCTCTCTCAACTTCTGGATATCGTTCGGAATCAACTTGAGCCTTTTGTGTCGAGTTAAAATCTCAGCGTCAATCTGTTGCAAATCATACAAAAAAGCAAGTTCCAAGGTTAGATTCAGATCAGGCATAAACTTCAGGCTCCTGCTCAACAAGAAATGAGAAGAAGATTCCCAATTCATACAGTAAAATGAGAGGAATAGCCATCAACAACATTGAGAGTACATCCGCTGGTGTCAAGAATGCTGAGAGAACCATAATTCCAACCAAGGCAACACTCCGCTTTTGACGAAAACCATTTGCATTGATTACATTAATAAAAGACAAAAAAGACATAACTATAGGAAGCTCAAATGCGATGCCGAATCCCAAGAGTAACTGTACCAGGAAATTGAAGTACCTTTGAATTCCCCACAGGTTTTGGGTGCCTTCAAAAAGCTTGGAAGAAAACCCAAGCACAACTGGTGCAACAATAAAGTATGCAAACAAAGCTCCAATAATAAAAAAAAGGATAATAATCAGGAAAAGAGGAAGAGCAAACTGCTTTTCCTTAGTGGTAAATGCCGGAAGAACAAAAGCCCAAACTTGGTAGATTAAGATCGGTGAGGCACATAGGATTCCGAAAGTAATACTAATCTTGAGATAAGCCATGATGCCTTCAAGCGGACCATCTTTTATCAGCTTTGCATCAACACCCATCGCACTTGCCCTCAGCGATATTGATAGAAATCCCACAAACGTTGCGTCTTGACCAAATATTCGATCGATCAAAAACGCCAGGAGCCTGTTAGTCGATAAATCTAGTGGCAGTTTCATAATCCTTTCGATCGGTTTGCTGAAGGACAAACTCAGAATCATAAAAATACCAACTGAAATTAGTGAAACAATAATACGACGGCGTAATTCTTCGAGATGTTCCCAAAAGGTCATTTCGCCCGCTAGATCTTCTTGGATATCGACTTCAGGCATCCTTTTTCGAATTTATATCCGAGCCATTTTCGTTCACGGTTTGAGCTATATCGTTTTGGATTTCCTTGCCAGCATTTTTAAAGTCCCGAATCGCTTTTCCAAGCGCACTTCCCATCTCTGGTAAACGCTTCGGCCCAAAGATAACGAGAACCGCTATAACAATAAGTATAATTTCCCAGCCACCTAAAGCACCCATCACTATACCTCCTAGAAATTACATGCTGCCAGGATTATACTTTAACAACCACATGATTTTCAATTGTTTTCGGTTTCAAAATTCAGCGAGGAGCATAAAGAGATGCCTAGCACAGTTTCTTTTTGATGCTGACAACCTTATCCTCCATCGTCTAATTCCGGCTGTTCTTGTGCCAAACTTGAGCGTTGTGCTAGTACGCAGCACTTCGGTTTGGGGTACCTGATGGCACGACTTTATTACATCAAAGACTATCTCCCATTTCATTCAATATTAGTTCCATAAGCATGTAACTTAATCTTTAAACCCGCATCAAGTAGATTTTTTTCGCACACAGCAATTTCTTTTGATACCGACATGCCAAGAACCCATGGGAATAATACAAAGACCAGCTATCATTGCCATTTATCACCTCAAGCCGAAGATCAATCTAAAAAAGTGTTAATTTTCTCAGCCAGATTATCCACAAGCATCGAAATCGCACTTTTTCCCTCATCAACACTTGCCTCATCCGCTGGCTGTCCCATTTGAGCAAAGAGCGGATCACTGTGATCAAAACAGACGGCCGAATGCCATTTCTCTTTAGGAGGCATTTCACCATTAGGCCAAACTGATAAGTCGCGACCAGAGCGCAACTCTTGCAGATCGATTAACTCCGGAAATAGGGCTAGACCATACGAAGTTTCAGCTCGTCCGGCATGGTCTCCGGGCAGTTTGATATCTTCTCCACAAATTGACATCTCCGTTCCTGCTAAAATAAGGATTTCAGGATTGTTAGATTGGATCTCTGGCAATTCCTGATTAAGAAACTGTTGCCATGGATAATGCCCGGCTAATAACACAATCACTTGAAACCCAAATTGGATTAGTTGATAGATGGTGGTTGATAGAATCTGCGCTGTGGATTCAGGTGGTTGATAGTGTGTCCATAAAAAATCGCCGTGTCCACCAAGGGCTCCCCACCACATTGTCGGCAAAATGATACCGCCAGTTTTCTGCGCGATGCGCACACATATTCTCTCCGCCTTCAGACCATCATATCCAATTGGTAAGTGCCAACCATGATGTTCGATTAGACCAAGTGGCCAGAAGACAACCGGAGTTTGGTCAACCAACTCAGAAACCTGATCCGGTCGGAGTTGGTGATATTTCGCCCATTTCCTATGCACCATTTCTTCCCCAAATCGTGTCCCTTCAGAATTTTTCAACAATATAATCAGAAGTATAGCACAGTATGATTGGTGGTTGGGAAGTCAATTAACAACTCACTCAAACTTAAGTTGCTCTTGCAACTGGTGAAAAAAATATGCTAATATTGGAAGTTACGGGTTTATGTTGCAAGGACGAAATTTGGCTTCGATCTACGATAACATCTCGCGTCTTCAAGAACAAATCGCTAAAACAGCAAATCGCATTGGTCGTGATCCCGATTCGGTCCAACTAGTGGCTGTCTCGAAAACGAAACCGATCGAGGCGATCCATGAAGTGCTCGATGCGGGTATTACCCACATAGGTGAAAACCGTGTGCAGGAAGCCAAAGTTAAATATGACGCTATTGATCGCCCAGCAACATGGCACATGGTTGGTCACCTGCAAACAAACAAAATAAAACAAGCTATCCAATTCTTCGATATTATCCAATCTGTTGACAGCCTAAGATTAGTTGGAACTATAGATCAAAGGTCCGCTGATCTGGGAACACAAAAGCCTATTTTGATTCAAGTCAACACCTCTGGCAACACAAGTAGATTCGGTATTATGCCAGATCAAGTGAAGGATTTCGTTGCGCAAGCTTCAACTTATTCAAATATTCAAATTAAAGGATTAATGACAATTGGCAAATTTGAACCGGATCCCGAGTCTGTTCGTCCATCCTTTACTATGCTTAGAGAATTACGGGATGATATTGCTGTACAGAATCTGACTAATGTTGATATGGGTTGTTTGTCAATGGGCATGACAAACGATTTTGAAGTTGCAATTGAGGAAGGAGCAAACTATATTCGAATTGGCAGATCAATTTTTGGAGAACGAAATTGATGCCCAAGCAATTTAAAACGCCTTCATCCGCTATCGGTCATTTTGGCGCTATTGGCATTGGTAATATGGGAGCAGCTATAATCCGTGGCGTGGCGAAAAAATTGCTGAGCAATGAACAGATCTTCGTCACAGATGTAGATCAAACAAAAGTCGATGAGTTGTGCCAAGAACTTGGTGTCCATGCTGTTGAGACCGTCAACCACCTGGTCGAAAAAGTTGATGTTATTCTTTACTCAGCTAAACCAAACAACGTAGCAGGGATCCTCACACAGGTAAGAGAACTTGTTAAGCCAAATCAACTTTTAATCTCAATAGCAGCAGGTATCCCAACTGTGAAACTGGAGTCTTACCTTGCCGAGTCTGTCCCCGTCATTCGTGTCATGCCCAACATTGCTGTAACAGTAGGTTCGGGAGTGACAGCCATATCACCCGGCAGTTATGCCGATGAAAGTCATCTTACCAAATCACAGGCGATCTTCAACGCGGTTGGCAGTTCCTTCATCACTGAGGAAAAGCAATTAGATGCTGTTACTGGTTTAAGCGGCAGTGGTCCGGCATTCGTTTTTCTATTCATAGAAGCACTCATAGACGCAGGTGTGCATGTCGGGTTATCTCATGAAGATGCCCACCAACTTGCCGTCCAGACAGTTCTTGGGGCAAGCAAGATAATCGACCAGAGTGGAGAACATCCAGCCATTTGGAAAAGTCGGGTAACCACACCAGCAGGGACAACAGCCGCAGGGTTGTTCGAACTGGAACAGGGCAGGTTTCGTTCGATTGTCAATGCGGCAGTAATCGCTGCAACTGAACGTGCCCAAGAACTTGCGCAGGCATAAAAATCACAAGGATTTTTTTATGGATATCACTTTAATTTTGAGCGGGTTAATACGGATCTATATAATAATTGTTGTTGTAAATGTACTCTTATCTTGGTTTGTACACACTTCACATAACATGACGGTTCGCAGAGTTTACAGGACAACGAGTCCACTGGTTGATCCCGTACTTGATCCAATTCGTCGTGTAATAAGCCCAATGACGAAGAACATCGGATTTGATATTTCCCCAATTATCCTTATATTTCTTCTACAATTTATCTCCCGCATGCTTGGTTGACAATAATCATGAATGGTACAACAATGCCGAGTCATATTTTAGATCAACACCAAGAGGAGCAGATTTTAGAAAAATGGTGCCAGCTAAACGTTTATGAGAAGCTTATAGACAGAACAGAATCAGAACATTTTACTCTTCGCGAAATGCCGATCGCTGTTGACAATCTTGATTTTGATAACTTAGCCGCTAGAATTCATCAAGATATATTCCTGAAAACCAATTTACAACAAAACATACATGTCAATTACAAACCACACTGGGACTATTGCGCACCTGGCATCCAACAACGGATCCTTAACACAGAACCAAAAGAATCACCGCACGATATTTTAGCATTTCGGAATCAGTATAGGCAGTACTTCCAAACAGAGATCAAAGCTAGAAAACGAGAACTTGAAGCACTCGGTATGTTTGCCAATTGGAAGAATACCACAAAGAATTTATGTAACCGAAATGAATCGAAGATCTTATCCTCTTTCAACAAACTCCGGGCACAAAAACAAATCGAGACAGATCAAAAACTGGAAGTTTGGTGTTACAACCGCAACACTGTAGTCGACGAAAGTGATTTTGAGATTCGGCCGACTGAGGTGTTATCAGGCTACGTTAAGTTTCCGATAAAGATCGGATTTGAAGAACTTGGCAGCGAGATGTTCATTGTGGTTTCCATTAAAGAAATCTGGCAAGTGGTGGCCACAGTCGCTATTGGTGTTAGGACAGATCAACGCTATATCATCGCTAAATTGAACCAAGATACGGTTATTATTGCTGAATCAGATGTTGAAACAAATCTCTCAGGTGCTCTCGGAGGCCAATTGCAGTTGATTAGATCTATCGGCTCAGAGCAGGTAGCAGACTGTATTTGTAAGCATCCGATTTTAACCTCTGATATACCAATTGTCCAACTGTCTGATTCCAATAATCGGGATGGAATTTCACATATTGCTCCTGGACACAATCCAGATCATTATATCATAGCACAAGCCAAGGCGCTACCAGTATCAAGTGTTATTGACAATACTGGCTACCTCAATGAAACAACACATATGTTTTATGGCCTCAAGATTGCGGAGTCAGAGAAAATCATTGAATCTGAATTGGAAAAACGCAATTATCTGGTCCAAACAAATAAAAGTACAGTTCCATTGCCGTATTGCAGCATGTCAAAGTGTAGTGTTATCTATCGACTGGTGCATAAATGGAGTCTGGACATTGATAGATCTGTTACCAACAAACTGGTAAATTGTGATCAAAATTGGGAGGATCATCCAGCAGAAGACGTACTTTGGATTAAGGAAATGATACAACAGACACCCCCACCACTCGTTTCGAGTCATCGGAGTGGAAGTATCCCTTTCCCCATCTTCCAATGCGAGAAATGTAATGCGCAACTTTCAGACGCAAAAACGCTCAAGGCTATTCGTGAGCTTATTTCGCGTCGTGGTAACGATATCTGGTTCAAACTTGAAGCGGAAGACCTATTGCCAATCGAAACAACATGTTCTAATTGTGGCTCAAGGAAGTTCTATAAAGAAACGACCTTCTTAAGTGAAAAATTCGCAGTTATTATTAACGAGATTAACAATTCTGACGTGGGAAAGAACTATCCAAAATCAATTAACTGCTATTTCTATAGTTCGGAAGAGTTTCCAAAATGGTTTGCGCAACTGAATCTAGTTTCAATTGCCTTACATAAAACAATCCCGTATCGAAAAGTGGAGATGACTAAGATAAACAAAAATTTCGCCCAACTTGGTGCCGATAGAGAAATAGTTGATCGTTATCCTGCTGACGTGGCACGGATTTTCGCCATAGATGAATACCTGAATGGGAATTCACTTGAGCAGCAATTTCAAGAATATCAGAAAGATTATCAAAACATTAGTGAAACTTTGCAACAAATTACATTCGAGATCAAAGGTTTTAATTGCGAGCAGGATTCACACAAAATCAGTAACCTCAACGAATTGGATAGCCAAGCCTTAGCGCATACTAATACTATGCTATCAGAAATTGATTGCGCATACAAACGTCAGGATTTCGGGCGGAGCTGGTATTTGCTAAAGGAATTTTCTCAGACGTTCCTGAGGAAAAATTATCTGCCTCAGTTAGAAGATTTAATTACTACAAAAAAATCACTACCTGTTAACGAATCAACACGAAATGTCCTCTATCACATGCTAATTGTATATCTTCAGCGTATCGCACCAATTATGCCGTTTCTCGCAGAATACACTTATGCAGTGCTATCTGACCAAATTAATCCAACTGGAGACACCCAATCAAGCATCTTTCTACTTGATTGGGTGTCTCAAATCCCCATAGAGAAAATTAGCAAAGATCAAGATGCAACTGCTTAGACAGTAATTAACGAATGGAAAAGAATTACTTTCGTCCTATTATTCCGTTGTTTGGAATCTCAATTCTCATTATCTGTCTTGATCAACTCACCAAAACAATCATCAAACAACGTATTGATTATTACGACCAAATTGTTGTTATTGAAGGATTCTTTAATCTTCGCCATGATCGCAACAGTGGCGCGGCTTTTAGTCTAATGCAGGGACAACGTACCTTGCTAATCGCTGCCACAATTTTAGCAATGCTTTTCATTGCGTATTATTATTTTCAATTCCGGCATAGTCTCTGGATGCGGGTTGGACTTGGGTTTATTTTAGGTGGCGCAATCGGCAATTTGATCGATCGCATCCAGTATGGTGAGGTAATCGATTTCCTTCAATTTGGAATATTACCTAAGTACAAGTGGCCAACTTTTAACACCGCAGATACGGCAATTTGTATTGGAGCGGGTATGCTTATCATCTACACAATACGAAACCGAAAATTGAATTTTGAAGAAACGATCAAAAATTAAATTCGAATTCCTGATCTTCTTGACACTAGTCATTACCTGTAACAACAGTATTTTTTCACAGTCCATAACAGAAATCCCGGAAATTGATGAAGAAACAGAGACTCGTCAAGAAGAGTCAGAAGAACTAAACGAATATGATGAAAGTGCGTTGCGTCGTTTCGAGATTATTACGCTTAGTTCTCTTCCATTCACCGCAGTTCACAGCTTTTTCATGGTTCGCGGAATTGAAATGATACACCAAAATAAGTTTTCTCCCAAACTCTCCGATCAGAATTTTCGTGTCATCGGCATATGCACGGCTTGCTTTTCACTCTTCATTGGAATACGAGATTGGTACATAACGCGCGGTAAAGATCGGTCCGAACCATTGATTCCACAAGAAAGTCTTCCCAAGCGTAGGCCAATAGAACCGAACGTCAGCCTACCTAACAACACAACCATAAGGCTTGTCGGTATTCAATTCTAATAGAATTTAATTACAACCTGCTGGCTAATTTTCAGAAAACCAGCATTCATTTGGAATTCCCAAAGGTACTTTCATGCGTGTTTTGTTCATGGGGACCAGTGATTTTGCTGTTCCAAGTCTTGAAAAATTAATCAGAGACAAATTCGATATTGTCGGAGTGATAACGCAACCAGATCGACCGAGCGGCAGAGGAAAGAAACTAAAGGCGCCCCCTGTCAAGCTGGCGGCTGAAAGGAATAAACTGAACATTTTCCAACCCGAGAAAGTACGAGCAAAATCCACAGTTAGCCAGCTAAAACGGCTTAAACCAGATGTAATTGTTGTCGTCGCCTTTGGGCAAATTCTACCAAGATCCATACTTGATATTCCTCCATCCGGTTGCCTCAATGTCCACCCGTCGCTCCTACCCAAGTACCGGGGTGCGGCGCCAATTCAATGGGCGCTGATAAACGGAGAAACAGAAACAGGGGTTACAATTATGTTGCTTGATGAAGGAGAGGATACTGGCGACATTGTCTTACAGGAGCGCACCACAATTGATTCGGAAACCGATGCAATGGTATTGTATCAACAACTGGGAAATCTAGCACCGAAACTGTTGATCCGTGCCCTACGAAAGTCAATAGATCAACTACCTGTGAATCAACCGCAGGATGATTCGCAGACGACGTATGCTCCACAACTGACTAAAGAACTTGGCAACATCAACTGGAATAAATCTGCGGTTGAGATTCGAAACCTTGTACGAGGAACTGCAATCTGGCCACAAGCCCACACATACTTGTTGCAGGATAATTTGCATATTAAGATCCTTTCATGTTCCCTCATGTCCCTCAACAGTGACGCAACTTTCCCGCCAGGAACGGTTGAAATCAGTAAGGATAAACAAATAGCGGTGCATACTGCTCAGGGTAAGTTGATCCTGAATCGCGTGCAGCCAGCAACCAAGAAAGAAATGTCTGCTCATGACTTTGTCAATGGATATCGTATAAAAACAGGAGATCGATTTATTTCCTCAACTCAAAAAAGTGATGATTTATAATATACTCAATTCGATTTTCAAAATTTATTTTTCTTTCTTTGTCACCATCAACTGTGTTGGTTTCTTTGTTGTTTTTTGGCTAATCCCAGAATGGATCCAGACTGAGGATGTTACCATCCCTTCACTCATTGGTGAGACATATCAAAATGCTGCCTCTACGGTCATAGGGATAGGTTTAACACTGGACGACCAAATTGAGGAAAAACCAAGCCCAGTCAATCCAAACACCCAAAAAGCCGTCTATGCTAAAGGCATTGTTATGGCTCAAAACCCACTGTCAAAAACAAGAGTAAAACGGTCAAAACCGATTCGAATCGTGCTAAGCACTGGAAGTGAGATGAATAGTGTACCAAACATGACTGGTAAGGACATTCAAGCCGCCGAAAAAATTCTTCAAGAATCTCAATTCCGACGTGGGTATGTTGCCACCGTTTATTCAAACCAACATCCAAAGGAAAACACAGTCATCGCCCAGACCCCACCTGCAGACACAGCACTCCAAAGGTCGGGAGCTGTCAGCCTACTTTTGAGTCTAGGTGTTCGGCCTCAGGCATTTGAAATGCCAGATCTACAGGGAATGCTAGTGAATGACGTGCGCTCAATTCTCAAATCTCATGGATTCAAAATTCAGTCAGTAGATTATGTTCTTCATCCTGAAATTCCGCATGGACAAATTGTCAATCATCAACCAGCTATGGGAACGTTGATCCACGTTGGGCAACAGATTAATCTTGAAGTCAGTGGCTCACATAGAAGCCAAAATAAAAGAGGACATTTTTATGTGATTCGATATGATATTATCATCGTTGATAACCAACCCAAGCACCTGAAAATCTATATCGAAGATGGGCTTGGCAAAAGGAAAGTTGTTGATACTTATTACGAATCCAGCATGAAAATCCGTAAACCATATAAAATTTCTGGTAACGCCCGTATCTCAATATACGAAGATGGTCAGCTTGTCAAACATCAAGAGATTCAATGAAGAAAGTAAAGATTGCCCCCTCCATACTTGCAGCAGATTTCAGCCAACTAGGAGAGGATGTACAGAAAGTGGAGGAATCAGGTGCTGACCTGATCCATTTTGACATAATGGATGGGCATTTTGTGCCGAATTTGACTATGGGAGCAGAACTCGTGAAGTCAATCCATCGACACACTGAACTTCCTTTTGATGTGCATCTGATGATGACACACCCTCAGGACTATATCGAATCGTTTGTTAACGCAGGAGCAGACCTAATTACCATTCACACTGAGATTGTGACTGCCCCGATTGATGTTGTGATTGAAAAAATAAAGTCATTCAATGTACAAGTGGGTTTGGCTACTCGCCCTCAAACCCCAATTTCAGTGATTGATCCATATCTTCCAGACTTAGATCTAGTTCTCCTAATGAGCGTTGAACCCGGTTTTGGCGGTCAGAAGTTCATACCGGACACCCTCGACAAAATCAGCTATGTTGATCAAAAAATTAAGGAAATTGGCAAGCCTATTGATTTGGAGGTGGATGGTGGTATTAATGAGAAAACGGCCCCGCTCGTCATTGAACGGGGCGCGACGATATTGGTTGCTGGCACAGCGGTCTTCAAGCAAAGTAACTATGCTGACGCCATGAATCAACTTCGTCATTAAGGACAGATAGAGTGCGTAATTTCATAATTTCGTCAGATCAAATTGATGGCAATAAAATTCGATGTAGTGCTTCGGAACAAAAACACATCACCACAGTTTTACGGATGCAGCAAGGAGACCAGGTACGGTTTCTTGATGATAATGGCAATTATTACATTGCCACACTTCAATATGTTGATGAAAACAAAATCTCTGCTGAGATTATCAATCAAGGGTTTAATCCTCCAAGTTCGCCAAGCGTCACTCTCTTTCAAGCACTAATCAAACCTAGCAAAATGGGTCTTGTTATGCAAAAGACAGCAGAAATTGGCGTTGACCAGATTGTTCCGATGGTCACAGATAGATCTATCATCAACTTGAAACCTTCAACCCATATACAGAAGAATACTCGCTGGCAACGAATCGCAAATGAAGCCACCAAGCAGTGTCGCAGATTAAGATTTCCTAAAATACTTCAAATCCAGAGTTTCACAGAGTGCTTACTATCGGTCGGAGGCTTTGATGAAGCAATCATACTTTACGAAAATGAGAAAGTAAGGTCAATACAATCTGTCCTGCGCGGTTTCGGTTCATTGGATTCAGTAGCTGTCTTGGTTGGACCAGAGGGAGGGTTCACCAATCAGGAAAATGAGGCTGCGCTGGCTGAAAACTGCGTTCCAGTATCTCTAGGTACTAATATTCTTCGTACGGAAACAGCAGCAATCGTGGCAGCAGCTTTAGTTGTCTACGAACTCAGAACAGGAGAAGGCAACTAAAATGCCGACAGCATCTATTCTCACGTTTGGTTGTAAAGTCAACCAATACGACTCAAACACAATCTATGATACGATGGTACGTAATGGTTATGAAATTGTTGACCTAGACAAGGATGCAGACATTTGCGTCGTTAATACCTGTACGGTAACAAATTCTGCCGATCAGAAAGCACGTCAAGTAATCCGGCGAATCATCCGTAAAAACCCAAAAGCAAAGATAATTGTTACTGGATGTTATGCGGAGAGCGACCGTCAATCCATAGAAACGATTCCAGGCGTATCATTAGTGTTTGGCAACCGTGAAAAAGCAGAATTCCAACGTTATTTAGATACAGTCACAAATCAAGAATTATTACAAATTGAACCAGTCATCCACGATGCAGTACGAGAACACGCCAACTTTAGTATGGGCATAAGCAGTTCTGGTAACCGGACACGTGCTATTGTGAAAATACAGGATGGGTGCAGCGCATTTTGCACGTATTGTATTATTCCGTACGTTCGTGGTCGAATGACAAGTCGACCGCTGAAGGATATTATGGAAGAAGTTGGGAGAATTGCTGCCACTAATTGTAAGGAAATTGTTATTACTGGTGTTCACTTAGCATCTTATGGGTTTGATATTGGGAAAAAACATTCACTGACAGACGTTCTTGAACAGGTTCATTCAATTGACGGCATCGAACGAATCCGGTTTAGTTCAATTGAACCGATGAATTTCCCGCAGAACTTGGCTGTCTGCATGGCAGAATTGCCAAAATGCCAACCACATTTTCACCTTCCCTTACAGGCAGGATCGGATCAAACTTTGATGCGAATGCGTCGTCGATACACAACTGAAGAATATGCTGGACTTGTTGAAAAACTGAAATCTCTGTTTCCAGACGTTGGAATCACAACAGATATTATGGTTGGATTCCCAGGAGAGACAGATCAGGATTTTGAAGATTCCTCATCTTTTGTAGAAGAAATGAGTTTCAGCCAATTGCATGTGTTTCGGTATTCACCACGCCGGAATACACCGGCCGCAGACTATCCAAATCAGGTTCAGCCCCAAGTCTCCGCTGAACGCAGCAGATGGATGATTGATCTCGGCAATAAACTCAGCGTGGCATTTCGGAAACGGATGATTGGTAAAACGATGGATGTATTAGTTGAAAATCGTAGGGAAGATAAAGACAATCTGCTAACTGGGTTCAGCGGAAATTATCTGCGGGTCGCCGCCGATGTCCCGGATTCAGCGATTAATCAAATTCTGTCAATCACCTTAGAACCGCCTGTTGGGGAAGTCTTTCGGGGAAGAATATTGAAAGCTTAAATAACAAGGTTGCTTCACAAGCTAGTAGAAATTTTATTTTAACTAGCGATTTGCTACTAGGTGAAGATTTTTTGCTAGGTGAGATTTCCTCCTATTGGCAGTTCCCTTTTTAATCACACCTTTACTCGCTGCCCTATCGAGCAGGCCTGCTGCGCTACGATAAAGGGATTCTGCTTCTTCAACATTTCCTGCTTCAATTGCTACTCTGGTTTTTTTGACGGCAGTTCTAATAGCAGATTTTCGTCTGAAACTTACATCTCTTTTTCGTTTATCTGCACGAATGTGCTTGAAAGCTGAAGATCTATGTGCCATCTATTAGGTAAATCCTCCTTTGATTATGTATAACTATTTATTCGGATTTGCTATTTTCCGTTTCTTCTAAAGTCTTTTCTGAAGTTTCTTCTGACAGCTCATCTTCACCCACTTCTCCATCTTCTCCACCATTCGGGTTCATTGAAAGAACCTCGGTTCTCTCTGTTTCTGGTTCCGAATCATCACCCTGTTGGGCTGGGGCAATAGCCTCACGAAGCCTCATCTCTTCACTAGAAGCAACACGCTTGGGTTTTTCCTGAATATCCTGAAGGGACGGAGTAGAATCGTCTTCTCGCATTAGATCAATAAAGTTTTCCCTTTCCTCATCATCCACAAAATTATATTCATCATCGTCAAGCGACAAGTCTTCGCTTTCACTTTCAGCTAACTCTGCCTCAAACTCATCGAACTCTGGATCATCTTCCAAATCCTCATCATATCCCATAATACTATCTTCCAACCCCGGTTGCAAATTGCGAGTGCTTGTATCATTTTCAAGGATTGTATCATCGTCACCAATCACATCCTCTTCATATACATCCAATGCCTCATCAAGGTCTAGATCAGTAATGCCAAGTGACTCAATGTTGCCCTGCACCGGCTTCTGTGGTTTCTGACGTTGCGGTAACGTGGTTTCAAAGCTCTCTGTGTCGTCACATGCTGCATCTTCCAACCCTGCTAAAACAGAATCAGGAAGCCGGCCTTTAATATCACCAAATCTTTCAACAATCTTGGAGAGAGTACGGTATTTTTCAATCTTGCTTTTATTAGCCTGATTATGATCTGTTTCGGCCTGCTTTACCTCCGCTTGCAAGCGTTGCAGATTGACGGACATCTTTTCAATGCGAACATCTAAGTCAGCCTTTCTTTCTTCCTCCTGTTCACAAATCTCTTCAGCTTCAGCAATAGCTTGAGTTAAGTTTTCAACTAGGCTACGAAGTTGATGAACATGATCACGCTTTTTCCCGAGAATATTGCGTTTTTTCTCAAGGCGATTGATCTGCTCCCTGAGATCGGTTTCTTCACGCTCTATCTCAGACAGTGTTTTTTCGTATATAACCTCAACTTGGCTGGTGATGCTCTGCACTGGATCATTCATTGGGAACTCCTAATAATCTAGCCAACAAAAATCCCTTACCATCAGCAATTAGCCAATAATGATAGCATAGCAACTCCGCTTTGTCCATAAAATCAATTTCAAGCATCAGTTTAATGGTAGGCAGAGAGTAAGCACGTATCTACCTGCATGAGATCTTAGCCAGACTTCACTCCCACGGATTCAGACCGATCCGAATCTGGTTGCCTTTTATGGCTTCTTGAAAGGCTTGATCTATTTCGGCTAAAGGATAGGTATTACCGATAAGGAGGTTAAAAGAGTATTGATGCCGAGTTTCCTGCACAAACTCAATGGCATCCCCAAGGAAACGCGGGTGATAGTTATGAGAGCCGTGGATTGTTAGGCACTTACGTACAATTTTATCCATTGGAACTATCGTCACTGCCTCAGGATAGACATACCCAAGTGTCAGATAATAACCGCCAATTCGCAACCAATCTAGACTATCTGTAAACGCTGAAGCAACACCGCTGACCTCAACAACCAAATCAACACCATACTGATTAGTCAAAGCGAGCAACTCATCATTAATTTGGTCAGGGGACACCTCTGTTAGATTAAAAGTGTGGGTCGCCCCAAAATTCTTGGCCATTTTTAGGCGATCTGACCTAACATCGACGACCGCGACAACACCGCATCCATAATATCTTAAAAGACTAGTTGCATAGATCCCCAGCATCCCACATCCCTGAATCACAACGCTATCACCAATATCGATTACATTTAACCCAGCTATGACCGTTGAAAGAGCACAATTGAGTGAGACCGATTCACTATCTGCCATAGAATCTGGTAGCCGGAAAATGGCTGTGCCTGGTTGCAAACGGATATATTGGGCAAATCCACCATTCAGGTCACGTGGGAGAGACCTCTGAGCATGACCATATTTTGAGAGCGTTTCACACTTCTGCGGCAGCTGATAGCTTGTGCAATTTAGACAAGTCCCACAAGAGGACACGATACTCCACGTTATTCGATCTCCTTCATTCAGAGTGTTTCCGTTAAAGTCGGTGACGTCAGTCGATTCCGCTACTTGACCAACAGCCTCATGCCCAAGGATACAAGGAATAGGAGACGTTCGACGTCCGGTAAAGGTATGCAAGTCAGATCCACAAATAGCAGCAAGGTTGACTTTAACAAGTACTTCGCCCACATCGGATGGTTCAATCTTACATTGATAAATTTCAAATGGTTGATTTGATCCGTGAAACAGGCTAGTTCGCGCGGGTCTCATTTTTGTTGGTGAGTGCTTTTTCCGCTTCCTTATAGATTGGGGCATAAACCTTATCACGAGGTACACAACCAGCAGGGTACTGACCAAGTGGGGTTGCTTTCGCTCTCATAAGGGCAGTGCAATAGCTAACAGCAACACAGGATTTTTTCTTCAACATACCACCATTTTCAATCGTATCTTTAGCAAAATCCGGGTAAGCTAAAGCACCTCGACCAACGGCGACAAAGCTAACATGTCCATTCCGAACATTAGCTTCTCCAGCATTGACCACATAATTTTGCAGCCAACTATAGCCGGTGCCAACAATCGGTAGATTTGGATTGTCCTGCTGAACCTGTCTTGTCAGCCGAAAATGACGATCAACCCCAATCAACGGATGTTCAGGTGTTTCATAACCATCAATCGGTGGCCTCTCAAACGGACGCCCGATATGTGGATTATAGTAGGGGCTACCCATTGACACATTGATTAGTTCAATTCCAAGTTCCTTCAGCAGTCTGATCAATTTCTTTGGCTCGGTCATATCCGAGTTGGGAGGATCATCTTCATCAACACCAAAACCATAAGGATACATTTTAAGCATTTCACTTGGCGTACCGATCCCCGTATCAGTATCCCGCATATAGGCAACTCCATCATAGACATTCAATCGACTCGCGAGAATCAAATCATTCCCAATTTCAGCCTGGATCTTGCCAATTACATTACGAATAAAGCGAGTTCGATTTTCAAAACTACCACCATATTTACCTTTACGTGTTTTTGCAGCCAACAACTCGTTCAACAGGTAAGAGTGACACTGTTTTAGATCAACGAAATCAAACCCAATCTGCCATGCGAGTTTAGCTGCCTCAACATAAACATCCTCAAGCCGCTCTAGGTAATCGTCACTTATAACTGGATAATCGTTGGGAATAGGAATCTTTTTCTTTTTATCGAGCAAGGTGATTTGATCAACGACCGGATGTCGAAATGCAATCATCGGTTTCTGATAGCTGTATCGCCCTGAGTGTGTCAACTGCATACCAACGATGATTTCTTCATTTGAACCAAATGTATTTCGATGTACTGTTCGGGTAAGCTCAAGCATTGATGCAATTGAGCCGACCGTATCCCTACTGATTAGCAACTGTCGGCTATTTGCTTTGGCTTCATCGAGGACAGCCGTTGCTTCGCCCCAGATCAACTTCGAACCACCAGTTCCGAACCGCTCCCAACGCCGTATGGTTAATTCGCCAGGCCTGCCATCTGCAGTACAATCGCAACCTTCCATTGGATGAATTCCGAAAGCATTACCAGCGGTTTTGTGACCGACACTGACAGGCTCAAGTAGTTTCTCTATCTGATTCTCTAAACAGATGGATAGACCAAGTTTTTCAATCTCAGTTCGCAGTTCATCTATATCACGATAACGAAAATGTTTTCTTCTAATTGCCATTTATTGTTGTCTTATCTGGTTACAAGCTACTCAATAATTTCAGTTGGGGAACGCAATGTCGAGATATCATTGTATACAACCTTAGCATCAACTGCGCAACGAAAGCCGATACCCGGATCCTGTGTGCCCCTCACTGCGTGAAGTCTTCGTGCGCAACGAACATCCAACTCTTTCAATTTCCAACTGTTCCACTTCCCTCCACGATGCACCCGATGTTCAAATCCCGCCGAATCCTCGAAGCCCTGTTCATTAAATCTTGTGGCATTTTCCTCATTGGCTTTAAGTATTGCCGTTACGCTGCTTTGTGACTGGTAAATTTCTTTATTGTAAACATCCCGTACCCATTCAGACACGTTACCTGCCATATCCTGTACACCATATCTGCTTTCACCCAACGGGAACTGCCCAACTTTGGTCGGACCGTCACGGTTTGCGTTGTAGTTCAAGCGTTCGTCAGAAAACGTGTTTCCCCACGGATAGACTCGCGCGTATCCTGAATCCAAACGCCCTTTTCCTTCACCTGACCACGAGGCAGCTTTCTCCCATTCCGCCTCAGAAAGTAAACGTTTACCATAAGACTGAGCATAGTCGAACGCTTCCTGCCAAGTGACACCAATCACAGGTTGTGCCGGATGGTTGAACTTAGGATTTTTCCAAAACTTTGGTTCTTGCACTGGTCCCGAACTGGGGTCTTTTAAATACAAGCTGTACTCGGTATTTGTAACTTCATATTTGTCAATATAAAACGCTTCGAGGTTAACAATATGCTGTGGCATTTCATCCCAAAAAGTCATGGAATAGGCAGAAGAGATCTGTTCAGACATGAAGTCAGAACTTCCCATAAAAAATTCCCCGCCGGGAATTAGAATCATATCTGCTTCCCTCCTACTCGACCGCACATATCTTTTGAGCTTAATATCAAATTTAACATACGGTGGTAGTTGAAGCATATTAATCGCTTCTGCTCCTTGATCAGGAAAACCTTGACTCGTTTCAGAAGACCCCCCTCCACAACCTACTGCTTGCAAAATGATACAGGCAACCACCTGAATCTGAAAAACTCCAAGCTTTCGAAACAGCATATTAGCCATCCTTGAAAACACCCCTACTCTTACACTGAATACAATTGTGTCGTTTAGGCAATTATATCAAACCACATCAAACTTGTCACGGCCAAAGTCAACTCTAAACAAACACAGATGTTATAGAAAAAAGGGACGAGTATACTCATCCCTCAATTACCTCCGCACAACCTTCTTTAGCCTTCGTAGATTCACATAATAAAGGCAAAGGCCTGAGCACGGCATAGCCAGAGCTCAGTATGTCCAGGACTCTGGATTATTCCCCCAATGAAGG
>JYMV01040981.1_pt1 | contig 56578 bp, 48 predicted proteins | sample 338911 | NCBI WGS metagenome assembly JYMV01 (sample SAMN03354496, study PRJNA234377) | hydrothermal vent metagenome | biome: Deep sea; feature: Hydrothermal plumes at the Eastern Lau Spreading Center, Western Pacific Ocean; material: Seawater | place: Tonga | collected 2009 | depth 2000 m m | reverse complement strand
TCGCAATCCGTGAAGGTGGTCGTACAGTAGGTGCTGGTGTTGTATCTAAGATCCTAGACTAATCTAGACTTAGCAACACAAGCCAAAAAAAGCGCACTTAGGTGCGCTTTTTTATGCCTGCGATTTAGAACGTCACTCCCTCGCAATCTGCATAACAGAAAGCTTTGGGGGAGAGAAGGAAACACGCCGTAAACTTACCCTACTTTTTAAGTTAGAGCTTCGACACCGCCCCCCCTGCGTTGTAGAGTTTCAGAGGGCACAGCACTCACTCTCTAATACAGAAATAACCTAAGGCCCGGCGGGTTTTATGGGGAAGCGGACAAACTTATTTCAAAATGACTAGGTTCAAGGCTAGCCTTAATCGCAAGTTGAGCTATGCTTAGGCATTGATAAATTTGAAACTTATTATCGTCCTGCCTTTTTTCCGTCAGTGCGAAGTGGCAAACTCCATTTTAATGTTTTAACAAGGTTTTATAAGTAATGTCATTCGAGTCAGTTTTAAATGAATCGGAGTTCAGCACAATTGTTTTGGAAAATCGTAGTGCTTATGAGCAAGATTTATTAGGGTTTAATGAGTTACTTCACGCTGACTACCTCTTTTTAGGCGTCAAAAAAGCGGATAAAATTTCCGTATTAGTAGGGCTTGCGCACGACTCTCCAATTTCACAAATTGAATATGACCTGAAGGGTTCGCCTTGTGAAACTGTCTTGCTAACTGGAGCGTGTGGTTACAAGTCGGACATTTGCGAGCATTTTCCCGATGATCAAACCCTCAGTGAGCTTAATGCGCAAGGGTATTTAGGCGCGGGCCTCTTTAATGAGAAAAACCAAGATATTGGTTTACTCGTTGCTATTTTTAACACTCCCAAGCATGACATCAATGAGTGGTTACAAGTTTTCTCACTTCAAGCTAAGTTGTTTTCTACACAACTGCAGAAGGACTTTTTCGCAATAAAAACCGCGCGTAACCTAAGCCTTATTGATGAAATAAGCCGTATGTCGAAAACAGGGTCATGGGAGTTTTATCCTGAAACTGAAAAGTTAATATGGTCATCAGAGACATACCGTATCTTCGGTTTACCAGTCGGTAGTGCCATAAACGTCCAAAAAGCCATCAACTCTTTCGCCCCGGGATATACTGAGGAGTTAACGCTCGCATTTGATAACCTCCGTTTTCACCAACAGCCCTATGACATTCAGTGCAAAATTATCGATTCGTCAGGCACTATTCGATGGGTAAGAGCTTCTGGGAAAGCGGAGCTTTATAAGAATGGCGCAGTGAAGCGTCTTTTCGGTGCATTTGAAGATATTACTGAATATAAAACCGCGCTTACTCTCAATGAAGAGCGAGCGATGAAAATTCAAAATATTTTGAATAATATCAATGATGCTGTATTTAGTATCGACGTCAAGGGCACAATCACACATTGTAACGACATTGCGCTTAAAACGTTTGGTTACACGCGAAGCGAGTTAATCGCTCAGTCTGTAGAGATTCTAATGCCAGAACCTTATGCGTCTAACCATGCTTTTTATATGCGCAATTATATGGAGACTGGGGTAGGTAAAATTATAGGAGTAGGTCGTCAGCTTCCGGTTAAGCGAAAAAACGGCGATATATTCCAGATGGAATTGTCATTGTCGGAGAGTTTTGACCAGGGTGAAAGGGGATTTATAGGTGTTATACGGGATATTAGTGAACGTATAGAAGCGCAGGATACCATTTATAACCTCGCTTATACTGACTCTGTTACCCGCCTTCGAAATCAGCAGTGGTTCCATCAACGCTTTAAAGACTTGATGTTACGCGCATCGTTGAAGCAAGAATATATACATATTTTGTTGTTAGATATCGATAATATGGCGCAAATCAATACGCGTTTCGGCTTTGGTAACGGCAACTATGCTATAAGAAAGATTGCAGAGCAGTTGCTTTTCGTCATCGGCCACGATTATGAAATTTTTAAATATGGCGGTGATAGTTTTGTCGTACTGTCTAAAAAAACCTACATAAAAGAAGACCTTCATAAATTTGATGCGAACTTAGTGGAAAGCGCACTCCTTAGTCCACGTCATTTCGATATTGTCATAAATTCAGTGAAATGGTCTCTTACTGCGTCACTTGGCAGTGCTATCTTTAACCCGCAAGGTCAAAGCTTTGAGTCAATCATCAATGTAATCGAACAGGCTGTTAAAAGGGCAAAAAGGTCGGCACCTTTTGGTCTTTGTCATATTTCAGAGGATGGGTTTAAAGAGTTCGACCGTTATTTAGATATAAAATCTAAGCTTGAACAAGCGATAGAACGCGATGAATTATCAATAGTACTTCAGCCTCAAGTTACCCATGATGGAACGGTTTCTTCTTTCGAAGCGTTGGTGCGGTGGTACTCGAAAGAGTTAGGTCCAGTAAGCCCAAGTGAATTTATTCCTATTGCCGAAGAGAGCTACGCTATCTGCGAAATAGGTGACATAGTTTTAAGAAAAACGCTGAGCGTTATTAGTAACTTCGTGAAAAGCGGTTTAAAAACCAGTATTGCGATCAACATAAGCGCTAGACAAATCGTTGTGCCTGACTTTATAAATTCGCTACTTTCTCGCGTAAATCAATACGGCATTCCACCTCACATGTTAATGCTGGAATTAACAGAAACCGCTTTAGTGGTGGATATTGAGCTGGTTAAGGAAACCATGCTTGAACTCGCAAGATTCGGCTTTCGCTTTTCAATTGATGATTTCGGTACTGGATATTCCAGTCTTGCATACCTGAAAGTTCTCCCGATCAGTGAGCTTAAAATTGATAAGTACTTTGTGGACGACATAGGAAAAGACTTTGATGGAAAAGCGGCGCAGATTGTTGATGCAATTATTGAAATGGCCAAAGCACTGAATGTCACATGTATTGCAGAGGGTGTAGAGAGTGAAGAGCAGCTAAAATACCTAATAAGTAAAGGCTGTGAAAAATTTCAAGGCTATTACTTCTCAAGGCCTGAACCGGAAGCACATTGGGCGGGAATCAATGAAAACACAAAACTACCCTAAATTTAAAGAAAGTTTGCAATTATCCGCTATTGGCTAGCCAAGTCTTGATCGTGTTCTAGGTTCTCTTTTCCACCTGAAAAAGCGGCTTTCTTGTAAGTTTTATAAGCTCCTTTTGTCATACTGTAACAATACCGAGTTATAATTTTTGAATTTAGTGCTGTGAGAGACTTTGATGATAACACGACGCCAGTTTTTAGTAGGCTCTTTGGCATTTGGTGGCCTAGCGACCAGTGCTTTTGGTAAGAAAATAAATTTGGCGTCTATGCCTATTAGTGAAGGCTATGGTGCACTAGTCGCCGACCCTCAAAAGCTGCTCGATTTACCTAAAGGCTTTAGCTATAAGGTTATATCAAGCCTTGGAAATAGCATGTCTGATGGTATGCATGTACCTGACAGAGCGGACGGTATGGGTTGTTTGCCTGTAGAAGGCAGTAGCGACAAAGTGGCGCTTATACGTAACCACGAACTGCACCCCAAACATTTGAGTGCTCAGCCACAGTCTATTCAAAAGCATACTAGCGAGTTGGCCTACGACAACTATCATAGTGGGGTTGCTTTACCAGGCGGTACCACAACCATGGTGTATAACCTTACCACCAACATGGTAGAGCGAGAGTTTATCAGTCTTGTTGGAACGGTAAGAAACTGCTCGGGCGGCATTACGCCTTGGGGCACGTGGCTAACGTGTGAAGAGTCCGTAGACCGACCTCATGGCCCGAACGGCGATGTGGTAAGCAAAGATCACGGCTACATATTTGAAGTACCTGCAAATGCTGACTCACTCATTGAAGCTAAACCACTTAAAGCAATGGGGCGCTTTAACCATGAAGCGGCATGTGTTGACCCCAAAACAGGCATTGTTTACCTGACTGAAGATCAGGGTGACAGCTTGCTATATCGCTTTGTACCTAACGAGTACGCTAACTTGGCAGCTGGCGGCCAATTAGAAGCCCTGGTAGTAAAAAACAAACCTCAGTTTGATACACGTAACTGGAGTTCCACAACTATGCCATTGGCGACGTGGTTCGACGTTGAGTGGATAGCATTAGACAATCCAGAAAGCCCGAACGATGACCTACGCGCTAGAGGATATGAGAAAGGTGCTGCCTTATTCGCTCGCGGTGAAGGTATACATTGGGGTGAAAATGAGCTTTATTTTTGCTGTACTAATGGTGGCCAAAAGCAGCTCGGTCAGGTGATGAAACTTGTTCCTTCTGCTGATGGTAAACAAGACAAGCTTCAGCTATTTTTAGAAAGTGAAGACAAGAACTTATATAACTTCGGCGATAACCTAACCGTATGTCCAAACGGGCATCTAGTGGTGTGCGAAGACCAATATACCGACATTGTTGATAATCATTTACGCGGTGTTACACCAAATGGAGAAGTGTATAACTTTGCAAAGCTCCATGCGCAAACTGAACTTGCCGGCGCGTGTTTCTCGCCCGACGGCAATACGCTTTTCGTGAATATTTACTCTCCAACGAAGACCTTAGCTATAACCGGGCCATGGCTTGAAGGTTAGAGATCAGAGGTTGGAGACCAGATATTACGGTTATCTAGAAAACTGGCGTCATTTATTCTCATTACTTTAAAATGGCGCCGTTATCCCCCAAGTGTGAACTGCAAATTTCTATCAACCTTTCTTTCGTCACGCATCATTTACTTACTTTCATACCTTTTCTCAATTAGCTAGCATCTTTACAATCAAATAAATTAATTATTTGAATCGTTTTAACCCGCTTTAATAGTTTTGTTCAATTAATGATAATGCTCTCAACTTAAGAAGGAGAGCCAAATGAGCGCACTATTAAAAAAGCTAACAACGGCGAATAGCCACCGTGTTTCCTCCACAACTAATCAACCCATTCGAATAACTATTATGGCGACCAAGTTTGCGTAGAAGTCAAAGCCCCTAAACCTCGTACCAACCTTCATGTGGGAGTACAGCTGTGAGAACCTCAAAAATGCGGTTATCAATAACCACGAACAGCATGGTCAGCTACGCACAACGAGTACTAATCGCGATGTGAATTATCAGCCAAGCCGACGCCTTGATCTTAACGAAGACCCAGCGTTCGGTTACTCGAGCAAACCGCTTGCAGGTATGACGCAACAAATTCCGTTCTATAAAGAGCAGAACTTTAAACAAGCAGGGGAGTTTTTCAGAAAGCTAACCAAAGAAGGCCAGCAAAACCTGATTAATAACTTAGGTGGAGCACTGGCATCGGTGCCTGAAGAAGAATTCCGCGTCATTATTAGTGCTTATATGTACAACGCAGATAAAGACTACGGCAAAGGCGTAGCGAAACTAGCAAAAGCACCTATGGCTATAGTTCGTCAAACGGCGAAAGACTTGATGGAACAGCAGGCTGCACGTGCAGCTAAAGCGAAACAAGTTGCAGAAAGCCTGACGGCGCTAATGCAATAAACCCAAGCTACTAAAGTCAGAGTTGCTCAAGTCAGAAGTACTAAAAGGTGGGCTATTTATCGTTGGTAAATAGTCCACCCAATGCGTAGCTACCTAATCTCAAACATTCCTTTCCACTTCTTGCGTCGATAAATAAAGAGGGCACAATGTCTATTTTTAAGCACTCACTACTACCAACACTGTTCGTTATTGTCACTCTATTCAGCTTCGATGCCAGTGCTGTAACACAAGTAACTAGTGCGGCGGATAAACCTGCGCAATCAGCTTCGCTATCTATTAAAGCACTAAAAGTGCGGTATTTCGACGCAGCTAGAGAAGGCGACAGCACCATGTTGCAAGCCTTTTATAACGCTGGGCTAGATGTAAACGTCGCAGATGAAAAAGGCTATACAGCACTTATTCTTGCGGCGTACCACGGTCACACTGACACCGTGAACTTTCTTATTGAGCAGGCGAAGGTAAACCCGTGTCAAGAAGACAACCGCGGGAATACTGCACTTATGGGCGCTATATTTAAAGGTCATGTCAGTGTGGCAAAGCAGCTGGTTTTTGCCGATTGCGATATAGACGAAGAAAACGCACAAGGGCAAACGGCGCTAATGTTTGCAAGCCTCTTCAATAGACAAGAGGTTGTAAGCAGCCTAATAGAAAAAGGCGCAAATCCCAAGCATGTAGATAAAGCTGGTAACTCAGTGGCAGATATAGCCTTGTCGCAAGGCAATTACGCGCTGGCTGAGGCACTGAACAAAGAAAATAAGTAGCTTACCTCACCGGCTTTACGAAATAGGGGAAGCAGAAAAACATTGGCTGATGCGCTTGCTGCTTCGCCACTAATACTAGAAAACCATGAGTCTACCTTGCTGCGCTCACGTCTATCGTGTTAATTCTGGTATTGATCAAGAGTTTTGCGACATTTCACCGCGCTTTTGTTAACTTTCTTACTTTCTTTTATCGCTGTAAGCGTCAGTATCAAATGATTGATACGAGAAAGTTAGGGGTTGCAGAGTTAAAATCACTCGCAGAATTGGCGAATGAAATGGTCGAGTCCAAAAGAGATATTGAGGCGCGGCTAGCAAGTGTAGAAGCCGAGTTGACCATTAAGAAAGCCTCATAAATACAGAGAGCATTTTTATTTCTTAAGCGGTCGACTTATTATTGCATCAATAAGGTATAAGCCAAGCAAGGTAGAAGCAAAAATGAAGTTTAACCGCTTAGGAAATAGCGACTTACAGGTGTCGGATGTGTGTTTGGGCACAATGACATGGGGCATTCAAAACACCCAGCAAGATGCAGACGAGCAAATAGCGTTTGCCCTGGATAAAGGTGTGAACTTTGTCGATACGGCGGAAATGTATCCTGTTCCCCCAAATGTAGATACCTATGGCGATACAGAGCGCATTATCGGTAATTGGATTTCGCGGAACGAATCAAAGCGCTCTGACATTGTTTTAATGACTAAAATTGCTGGCAGCGGTTTGAATTACATTCGAAACGCAGGGCCCATTACAGCTGACGCTATCGCAAACGCACTCACCTATTCATTAGAACGCTTAAAAACCGATTATATCGACGTTTACCAGCTTCATTGGCCGAATAGAGTTACACCTCATTTCGGTAAGCATTGGCCGGATGGTGCTGATCCAACCAAAACCAATCGAGAGAAAGAACTGGATGGTATGCGTGATATCCTTTCAGGCATTAAGCGCGCGCTGGATGAAGGGAAAATTAGACACTGGGGGCTGTCAGATGACACGCCTTGGGGCATTCACGCCTTTCTTACACTTTGCAAAGAGCTGGATATGCCGCTTCCAGTTTCTATCCAAAATGAGTTCAGTTTACTTCATGCGAAAGACTGGCCTTATTTAATTGAAATGTGTGAACTAGAGAACATTGCTTACCTTCCGTGGTCGCCGTTAGCAACGGGTATGTTAAGTGGTAAGTATCAGGATGGAGCCAGACCGGAAGGTAGTCGTTGGACACTAGCTCAGCGTATGGGGTTATTTAGAGATAAAGCGCCAGCGCAGGCAGCTACAGCTGAATATATGAAGATTGCAGAAAAAGCAGGAATAACACCTTCGCAGCTCGCGTTGGCGTGGTGTAAGCAAGTGCCTGGTGTTACCTCAACAATTATTGGCGCTACCACTGTGCCTCAACTTAAAGAAAATATAGACGCGTTTGATATTTCACTTTCGAAGGAAACATTAGACGACATTCACGGTGTACTAAGGCAGTATCCTTTAGGCTTCTAAGCGAATTTTTTCTTCCTAAGAATGGCGGGGTAGCACTTCACTCCCCCGTCATTTTTGTGTAATACGCACGTCATATTATGTGTTTTTCAAGTATGAATTTGTGCGTATTATGTCAATGATTGACCCTCAACTAGCCCAGAACAGCGTGCTAGAAAAAGCACATAACTGGCGTAAGTGGCTTCTTTTAGCCTTGTTAGTCTATGTGATGTTATTAGCTGTCAGCATGATTGGCAGCGGATTCAAATTTGCTACTGGCGACCACGCGAAATCTCTTTTTAGTTTTGCTTCTAATCCTGTCATGGGATTGATTATTGGTATGGTGTGTACCGCACTTATTCAGTCTTCAAGTACGGTTACCTCTATTATTGTCGGAATGGTAGCGGGTGGTTTACCCATAACTATCGCTATACCCATGATGATGGGCGCCAACATTGGGACCAGTATTACCAACACCTTGGTGAGCCTTGGTCATGTTGCAAAAAAAGATGAGTTTCAAAGAGCCTTCAATGCGGCCACTATTCATGACTTCTTCAATGTACTGTCGGTACTAATTTTCTTACCTCTTGAAATGGCGTTTGGTATTTTGGAGTTTTTAAGTGCCCAATTGGTTGCGCTTATCCATACAGGTGAAGCCATCGGTGTGTCTGGTGTTAATCCTATTAAAGCGATGACGCAACCGGTAACAGACATAGTTACACAAGCATTCTCCTTTTTACCTTCTATTTATCCGGGCGTAGCGAAAATAATTCTTGGTATCGGCCTTATTATGTTTTCAATTACCTACATGGGTAAAATTATGAAATCACTTATGGTAGGCAAGGCAAAGGCGTTATTGCATACCAGCATAGGAAAAGGGCCACTCTCTGGAATAACGTCGGGTGCTGTGATGACAGTGCTAGTGCAATCCTCGTCAACCACCACATCGCTCATGGTTCCTTTGGTTGGCAGTGGAATTTTAAAAGCTAAGGATATCTATCCGTTCACATTGGGCGCAAATATAGGCACATGTATCACTGCGCTTATCGCAGCGTTGGGTGTAGTGGGGGTTAATAGTGGATTTGCACTACAAATAGCGCTTGTGCACCTGATTTATAACGTTCTGGGCGTTACGCTTATTTACGGGCTGCCTTTATTGCGTAATATTCCGCTCAATTTGTCTTATCAATTATCAGTGATAGCGGCAGAGCGGAAAATGTACGGCGCAGCTTATATCGGTGGCTTATTCTTTATTATGCCTTTGGGTATTATCTTCACCACTATGTAGCTAATGTAGCGCGCCATTCTATTTTTTTCTGTATGCACAAAAACGGCGCTGATGAGCTCAGTGCCGTTTCTTTTTTTGACCTAGTGCAATTCTTAGAATGCGTATTTTGCTGAAACTTGGAAGCGGTTCATGTCGCCTTCAAGGCCGGCTTCAATCTCACGCTTTGCGAAAGCGTATTCAGCACCAACGGTTAGCGCTTTAGTTGGCGAGTACAAGTAGTTTACACGTGTACTATAAGTACTTTCAGTGGCGGCTAAACCTGTTAGTGATACGTCATTGTCTGCTTCAAACGCCGAGAACATGATGCTACTGCGCGCTTTTTCACTCCACTTGTGACGATACGCAATGCCGTAACCTGTTGAGTCTATGGCTTCAAGGTCGCCGCTTTCGGTAAGTACTGCACCATTAACTGCGTTTAGCGCAGAGTATCTGCCTAAACCTTTACCCGTGTTGAACGTGAAGCGAATATCGTCGCCATTAGACAAATTGTATTTACCGGTTACCGATACACCAAAGCTGGTTTCGTCCGCATCAATGCCAGCGGCATTATCGTAAGACAACTGTCTTAATAAGCCCGCAACTTTTACATAACCCCAGTCATACTTTGACGTATAGGCAGCTACAAAGTCTGGAACGCTGCTGTCGTCACTCGTAATTCGGCTACCACCGCCAAATGGCGTAATGGTTGATTCTGGGTTTTCAAGCGCAAGCTGTAGGCCGCCGTTGGTATATCTCACCATAACTTGACGGGCAAAGGTGATGCCGTCAGTGGTGCCAATAAAATCAAGTGATTCTGGTAATGAACCTACGTCCATAAAGGTCGTCCATGTTTGGCCCACCAACCAATTCTTGTAAGTTAAGTACGCGTGGCGTACTCGCGGAGTGTAGGAGTTACTGATTCGCTCATCACCGCCGCTAGTTACAAGGAAGTCGAGTTCGAATACACCGTTAATTGTGTCGCCTTCAGCCGTAGGCGTTGACGTTGCAAAGCGGAATCGTGAGGTTCTGATATGCGCGTCAAATTGTGGATCTTCGTCAACGCCACCAACAGGTGTTAGTGAAGGAATATAGAAATCGCGACCTACGCTACCTGATGCAATGGTGCCATCTGAGTAGTCACTAACCATAGCGTCGACTTTAACGTAGCCTGTGAATTTCACACTTGTGTCGCCGATTGTTGCTGCTTGTGCTGCACCTGTAGATGCTGCCAGGCACAGCGCTACTGCTGTAACCGTATTTTTTATTTTAGCTTTCATCGTGTCTGTTCCAAAAAAGTGGTTAAATAAATGTAAATTCAACGTTAACATTGCTGATTGTGTACTTATTATCTAAAAATTAAATAAGCCAATGGTCGCATAAGACTATAGTCGTAATACTTTTCTAGTAGAACCTTAGTTGTATGCTGCTAAGACCAAAGTCTCATTTTGCTTTGTGGGTGAATGGCTAGAGTGTTTCACCATACAACAAGAATTTTACATCATTGATATTGGAGGCAATCTTTATGACCGCCAGCAAAACTTATCCTGTGCCTGAGAACATTCTTCAGTCTACACATCTAACCGCATCTCAATATGATGAGATGTATAAGCAATCTGTAGAGCAACCTGAAGCGTTCTGGGCTGAGCACGCATCCATGCTTGAGTGGTATCAAAAGCCCACCAAAATTAAAAACACAATGTTTGGTGAAAACGATGTGTCTATTAAGTGGTTTGAAGATGGTGAGTTAAATGCCAGCTATAACTGTATTGACCGCCATCTAGCTGATAATGCTACAAAAGTTGCCTTTCACTGGGAAGGTGATTCACCAGAAGATAGCCAAGATATCACGTATCAACAAGTGCACTATGAAGTTTGTAAATTAGCGAATGCACTTAAAGAAATGGGCGTAGCAAAAGGTGATCGTGTTGCGATTTACATGCCGATGGTACCCGAGGCTGCCTACGCCATGTTAGCGTGTGCCCGAATAGGTGCAGTTCACTCGGTGATTTTCGGTGGATTTTCACCTAACGCTATTGCCGATCGTATCAACGACAGCAACGCCAAAGTCGTGATTACTGCAGATGAAGGCCGTCGTGCTGGAAGAAGTATTCCACTGAAAGCGAATGTGGATAAAGCACTGGCTGGTGATGCGTGTCCGTCTATTACTCATGTCTTAGTTCATAAGCTAACAGGAGGAGACGTAGACTGGAATGCTAAGCACGATGTGTGGTGGCATGACGCTGTTGATGGCGAGTCAGCGCAGTGTGAACCAGAGGTAATGAACGCGGAAGACCCACTGTTTATCCTCTATACATCAGGCTCTACTGGAACGCCAAAAGGTGTAGTACACACCACGGGCGGGTATCTCTTATATTCTGCGATGACCTTTAAATATGCTTTTGACTACAAAGAAGACGATGTTTATTGGTGTACCGCTGATGTAGGCTGGATTACAGGCCACAGCTACATGGTTTATGGCCCAATGGTGAACGCCGCATCACAAGTTTTCTTTGAAGGCGTACCAACTTATCCAGACGTTAAACGTATTGCTCAAGTAGTAGAAAAATACAAAGTAAATAGTTTATATACTGCACCAACTGCTATCCGCGCATTAATGGCGCACGGAGATATTCCAGCTGAAGGGTGTGATGTCTCGTCGCTTCGCCTTTTGGGGACAGTAGGTGAGCCTATTAATCCTGAAGCATGGGAATGGTACCACCGTGTAATTGGTATGAGCCGTTGTCCTATCATCGATACATGGTGGCAGACAGAAACAGGTGGACACATGATCCTGCCTTTGCCTGGCGCTACGGAGTTGAAGCCTGGCTCAGCGACTCGTCCATTCTTCGGCATTCAGCCTGCGCTATTTGACGCTGACGGCAAAGAGCTTGAAGGCGTAGCAGAAGGTAACCTAGTAATTAAAGACAGCTGGCCAAGCCAAGCGCGTACGGTTTACGGCGATCACCAACGCTTTATTAACACCTACTTCAGCGCATACAAAGGTGTGTACTTCACCGGTGACGGTGCTCGTTGCGACGAAGATGGCTTTTACTGGATCACCGGTCGTGTAGATGACGTGTTAAACGTTTCTGGACACCGTTTGGGCACCGCTGAAATCGAAAGTGCACTTGTTGCCCATCCTAAAGTGGCTGAGGCTGCCGTTGTTGGCTTCCCACATGATATCAAAGGGCAGGGTATCTACGTTTACGTAACGCCAAATGAAGGGGTTGAAGCAGATGAAGCCCTTACTAAAGAGCTTAAGGCGTGGGTGCGTCAAGAGCTAAGCCCGATTGCTACACCTGATATGATCCAATGGTCTCGTGGATTACCTAAAACCCGCTCTGGTAAAATTATGCGCCGTATTTTGCGTAAGATTGCCGCCAATGAGCATGAGCAATTAGGTGACACATCTACGTTGGCGGATCCATCGGTTGTTGATACACTGATAGAGGAACGTCTAAATAAGTAGAAACTAAGGATATAGACAATGATAACCCTTCTAATCGCTGATGATCATCCGCTGTATCGCGATGCACTAAGAGGCGCGTTGTCGTTGTCACTTCCAGCCTTAACCCTCAAAGAGGCGGGAGACCTTAACACTACAGTCGATATTCTCAACAACGAGGATATCGACTTATTGTTGCTTGATTTGCACATGCCGGGTAGCAATGATTTGTTTGGTTTGCTGCATATTCGAAAACTCTTTCCCGAACTTCCTGTTGCCGTAGTCTCTGGCACAGAAGACACCACACTTATTTCAAAGATTATTAGCGTGGGCGCGCTAGGGTTCATCCCAAAAACTGCCAGTGCCCAGGATATTGCAAACGCCGTAGAAGCAATTCTGGATGGCGATGTATGGCTACCTGATAACTTAAGCGAAGACGTTGATGAGGTGAATGAAGAGTTCTCTGAATTAGCGGACAAAGTTGCCTCGCTAACACCTTCGCAATACAAGGTGCTTTGTTACATGCGAGACGGCTTGCTTAACAAGCAAATTGGCTTTAATTTAGATATCGCAGAGGCCACGGTTAAAGCGCATGTTACTGCTATCTTTAAAAAGTTGGGCATAAACAACCGCACACAAGCGGTACTTATTGCTTCACAACTTGAGTTGGAGCCGCCGGTTCAGTAACGTCGAACTTAAGCACGGCTTCTGAGGTAGCAAATTCCGGTAAGAACTTTTCCAATGCCAAGCGGCTTTGTTCACTTAGCAAAGGGTTGTCAATTTCAATAACCGTTCGCCCTTCGCTAAGTGCCATACCTTCTCTAAAGTTATCGTGAGCTAACAGTAGCTCCTGAAACTTACCCGTTTCGAAGAGCCTTAACAGGCCTTCAGCTATCCGCCCGGCTAATGCCTGATTGTCGCTTCCTACAAAGAAAAAGATGGGGCTTGGATACGATATTATAAGGTGTTCATCAATAGTTAGGCCGCGAGAAAGGGTTTTGTCTGAAAGCTCCTCTTTGATTTCCATTACGCTTCTTGGAAACATATCGGCGAAGCCTTCTGAAACAATGCGAAATGACGCCCGGTAGGTCGTTTCTAACACTGGGATATCGTTTGCGCGAAATATCTTCGTATCGGGCCAGTCGTAGCCCAAAACCGCGCGGTATGCTCGTAACGCGTTTAATGACTTTACTTCTTTAAGTCGCGTATCGCCTTCTCTGACCAGCAGTGCACGCTTACCAAAAAGACCCGCCATAATGGGAATGCGAATGGGCAGGAACTGACGTTCACGCTCTGTCGAGGTAACGCTCCACGTCACGTCTAGCATGTTGTGTTCAAGGCTGCGTAGTTGACGTTCTTGCGCCGTTTCTTGGTCGCTGACAATCAGTTCAAAAGAACCGTATTGAGGTTCAGTAACGCGCAGTGATTCTGTGAGAAGACGTTTAGCGTAGGCGTATACGGCGTCTCGTCCAGGATGAATATTTGGCAAGCGGAGAACGGTGTGAGGTAAGTCAGTACTTACCTCATTTGTGTTTTGCTGCTGAGCATGAGCACTCAATAGTGTAAATACACTCAACAGTAAAGCGGCAACACTTAGGGCTTTTTTCGTAACGTCCATATTTTGTATTTCATGCACTAAACGCATGCCTTACTGCAAGTTGCCGCAGGTATTAACGTTGAATAACCATTGGCAAACTTGTATTGCTAGTCTTTCCCCGTCAGCAAAAAGTCGTGTTCAGGGTCTACAATAAATTGACCACTCATTGCTTCTCTTCCGAGCAGCATCAAATAGGTCATTTCAGAGCGGTCCGTTAGGGTTAACTGAATATCCCACTGGTACCCGTCCATTATTATAGGCGTAATTATAACATAGCGCTTCTCAAGTGTAGCCGTTGAGCTTTTTACGCGTTTTTGTCCTTCTACACGTGCTTCTCTGCGAACCACGCGTTCAACGTTGTGAATGTCCGGATGAATATCAAATTTAATCCATAATTCACCGTCTTGATCAAACTCTTCAATGTTATCAACGTGAAGTGAAGACGTTGCCGCCCCTGTATCAACGCGTACGTTCAAATCAGAGATGGCGAGTTTGGGTAAATCGCACAGCTCTACCGCACCAACAATTTTTTTATTGTTCATCAGTTTTTCTACCAATTTTATAAAACAGGACCCTGTTCTGGTGGCAATAAATTGTCTTGTAATAATTCTACGTGTTCTGCAACAGTATCAGGCTCTGAAAAGTATGCAATGTGGTATACCGCTTCACCTTCTTGGGTAAGCGGAATATTTTGTTTACCAATTACAACACCTTCTGCAGGGCTTTCAAGGCTGTCTAAATAATTGCCAAACGGATCAGCAATAATGGCCAGTTTGTCACCTTTCTCAACATGGTCACCTAGCTGTGCTAGATGCGTCACAAAGCCACTTTCTGGCGCGCGAACCCATCCACTTTGGCGCGCTATAAAACGCTCGATACTGTGGCCCTTGCTGCGGCTTTTATTCAGCATGCCCAAATGACGCATGGTATTAATAATGCCTCTTACGCCGGCACGAATAGAAAACTCGTCATAACGTAACGCTTGGCCTGCTTCGTAAAGCAGAATTTTAACGCCACTTTCACTGGCCGATTCGCGCAAAGAGCCATCGCGTAACTCTGCGTTAAGAAGTACAGGTACGCCAAACGCTTTTGCCATTTCCAGTACTTCTGGGTCGTCTAAGTCAGCGCGAATCTGTGGCAAGTTACTTCGGTGTATAGCGCCGGTGTGAAGGTCAATGCCGACATCGCACTTACTTACCACTTCTTTGAAAAACAAGTTGGCTAACCTACCGGCAAGCGAACCTTTTTTACTCCCTGGAAAACTGCGGTTCAAATCGCGTCTATCGGGTAAATAACGAGACTGGTTTAGTACGCCGTACACATTAACCATAGGCACCGCGATAAGGGTTCCTCTTAGGCGTTCAATCGCTTTTGAGCGAATAAGTCTGCCTACTATTTCGATGCCATTTAATTCGTCACCGTGAATGGCTGCGCTGACGAACATAATGGGACCTGGTCGCTTTCCTCGTTTAACGTAAACCGGAATGCTCATATTGGTGGCCGTGTACAACGGCGGCATTTCTAACTCAATCTTTTTTGTTTCGCCAGGAGCAATGTTTTCACCCCCAATTCTTAAAACATCATTTACCACTAACGTTTTCCTATATTTACGTTATTGCATAGCAAAGGTTAAAGGGCGCTAGCCCTTTCCACGGGTTTTTGTTTTGTGTGGCTCTGCGCTTTTTTCAATGAACTCGATGATCATACTGGCGACATCCTTATTGGTCGCTTTCTCAATGCCTTCTAAGCCAGGCGATGAGTTTACTTCCATAACGACTGGACCGTTGTTCGAACGAAGAATATCCACGCCACAACAATTTAGTCCCATCGTTTTAGCCGCATCTACCGCTGTTTTGCGTTCCGCTGGACTTAGGCGAACTAAACTTGCCTGACCGCCACGGTGAAGGTTAGAGCGGAATTCCCCAGGTGCTGCTTGGCGCTTCATCGCTGCTACAACTTTTCCACCTACCACAAAGCAACGAATATCTGCACCGCCCGCTTCTTTAATAAACTCTTGCACTAAAATACTGGCGTTAAGACCCATAAAGGCTTCGATGATCGACTCTGCCGCTTTTTGCGTGTCGGCCAATACCACGCCAATACCTTGCGTGCCTTCAAGTAACTTAATAACCACTGGGGCGCCGCCAACCGTCTTAATAACATCATCGATTTTATCAGGGTGGTGTGCGAAGCCTGTTCTCGGCATACCTATGCCTTTACGTGATAAAAGCTGCAATGAACGCAATTTATCTCGAGAGCGGCTGATAGCAACCGATTCGTTAAGGCTGTATGTGCCCATCATTTCAAATTGGCGAACGACTGATGTGCCATAAAAGCTAACCGATGCGCCAATTCGCGGGATCACTGCATCGTAATAGGGTAGTCGCTTACCGTTATAGCGAACTGACGGTCGCGCACTGGTGATATCCATGTAGCAGTGCATGGTATCGATAACGTCAACCTGATGCCCGCGAGCCTGCCCAGCTTCGACTAAGCGTGAAGTAGAGTAAAGACGAGGATTTCTAGAAAGAATTGCAATGCGCATTATAAAAAAGCCTGTAGTTTGTGTTTTATTTTGTCGTTTTATCGACCAATCTACTACCACGTTAGAACGTGATTGTTAAATAGACAAGTCATTTTTGCGCGCATACTAATGTAAGTGTTCGGGGGTGTCTTACGAATAATTCTTGTTGTGTCGATTGCTTTTAATGCATGAACTTGACTGTTTTTCACGTTAGCATTAGAGCGCGTTGGCCTTTTTAACGTAAAATCAGAATTTAAGGTCAGTCTGCTTAACGAAAAAATGTAAGGATTTGGGTTAATGAATGAGTGGTGGCATGGGTTTTTGGCGTGGTTAACTCAGTACCAGTCAAATGTCGTGTGGAGTGGTTTGGTTTTACTAATTTATTTGGCGATGTCTCGTAAGTTGCTGCCAAAATTAGAAACCAACATCGTAAAGTCAAAGCTAAAATCAAATAGTGCTATTAAAGGGCTTTTTGCTGCACGGGTTATTGTTGCTACAGTATCGTTAGCCTTGTTGTTGCTAGCATGGGGGATCGATTTTTCTGGGCTCTTAGTGCTTTCCACTTCTATCATCACGGTAACCGGTGTTGCGCTTTTTGCTAGTTGGTCACTCATCAGTAACATCACTGCGTACTTTATTTTGCTCACAAACGTAGCGTATCGCAGAGGTAATTATGTGCGCATTCTCGACGGCGATAACTTCATTGAAGGTGTGATTGCCGATGTAGGGCCGTTTAGCACGCGCTTGCTTACCGCTGAGCGTGAAACCCTCATGTATCCTAATAACCTAATTTTAACCCGTCCTGTTTTGCTCAACCCTAAAGAGAAGTGGGGAGCAATGGGAAAAGTGGTGGCAAAGTCGAGCGTAGAAACGCCGGTGGTCAAAATTGAAGAAAGCAAACCACACGACGAATTACTCTAGACGTCTTTCCTTACACATATAGCGAAAAACCTGCAGCGAGCTACTAGCTACACGTTTTTCGCCTCCCTGATGTAGCGCGTCATACTTTGAAGTAGTGCGCGCAGTTTCGCTGGTTTTAGCGGTTTAGCTAAGAAGTTTACGCCTTGGGCTTTACACTGTGTAACTAAGCTTTCATCTGGTGTCGCCGTTATAAGCGCTGCTGGCACCACAATATTAAGTCGATGTCTTATCTCTTCAATCAAAGCTAGCCCATTTTTCTCGCTGTCATGACTGAGCTGATAATCCATGAGTAAGATTTGAGGCTGAATAGTCTCACAGACTTTCAACGCGTCATCCCAATTGTTCGCAAGCACCACATTGATTCCCCATTTCTGTAATAGGGTCTGCATGGCATCTAAGTTCTCTCTTTGATCGTCCACGCAAAGCACGTCCATGCCTGTAAATGTTGTACTGCGGGGCTTTGCTGTAACGTTGGATACCTGTTTTGGCTCAGCTTTATCCAAGCTAAACGCAAAGCAGCTGCCTTTGCCTATTTTCGAGGTAACACTAATATCGCTGTTCAACTGCAGACTTAAACGTCGAACAACCCCCAAGCCAAGACCAATACCGTGTTCCTTACTTTCGTTTGCGCGGAAAAAGTCACCAAAAATGCTGTCTTTTTTATCGGTAGATATGCCAATGCCTGTGTCGATAACTTTGAAATAAACGGTGTCTTTGACAGGCTTGATAATGAACAAGACGCGGCCATTTTCCGTGTATTTCACCGCATTTGAAAGCAAGTTTTGCGTTATTCGGTATAAGTACGTTTTGTCAGCTTTTACCCAGCACGGGCGTATAATCGCTTTAAAACTAAGTCCTTTTTCCCGCGCGCGCATCGCCATTTCGTCCACAAGTGGTGACAGCAGGGTCCTTACATCAATAGGCTCAATATCGGGTTTCATTTCACCTTGATCTAAGCGTGCAATATCCAGCAAAGTGCCAATGAGTGTTTCGCTAGACGTCACGCTATGGCTAAGCTTTTGAATAATGGCTAGCGCTGACTCAGTCAGTTCTTGTTCTTCAAGGGCGCTCACGTAGAGCTTGGCCGCATTTAGCGGCTGCAAAACATCATGGCTTGCGAGCGCCAAGAAGCGGGTTTTACTGGCATTGGCATCTTCTGCAGCCTTTCGTGCCCTTATCAGTTCTTTCTCGGCATCAGAGCGCCGTTCTATTTCAAGTCGAAGCTCGGCGTTTATGGAGTGTACTTCTTCAGTGCGCTTCTTAATACGAGCCTCAAGGTCAATGTTTGATTCTTCAAGCGCTTGCTGTATTTCCACGTGTCCGGTGATGTCGTTGAAGCTTGTTACGAAGCCTCCGCCAGGTAAAGGATTACCTACCATCTCAATAACCCGTCCATCCATTCGTTGTCGTGTGAAGCGATGGGGCATACCAGAGCGCAAATGAGCCAGCCTTTTTTCTACTTCACCGTCTACGTTTTCTGTGCCGAACTCACCTTGTGAAGCGTTATACCGAATAAGCTTTTCTATAGGCGTACCTACTGCCAACAAGTTATCAGGGTAAGGGTAGAGGTTGGCATAGCGTTTATTCCACGCTACCAAATTTAAGTGTTTATCGACTACGCTAATGCCTTGGTCCATGTTTTCAAGTGACGTGAGTAGTGCAGTCATATTAAATTGCATGGCTTGCGTTGTGTCATCGAAGAAGTTGATAACCTCGGTAAAGTCCATCTTCTTACCACGCAATGCGCTGTCTAGCAGTACTTTGGCACTCGATGCGCCAATAACGCCACCCAAGGCGCGTTCGCAAAATGATAAAAACGACTCATTCGGCGTATCGTCGTGCTTTAATTGGCAATTATTGAGTTGCTGATACTGTTCCAACAATTGTTCACAACGACCGGATCCCATAAAGGTCGACAATAGCGTTATAAGATCGGAGACGGTCACGTTAGTTGCCTGCGCTTTAACGGTATTGTTAGTGGAAATGGCAGGAGACACAAAGGCTTCAGCTTGCATTCTGTCGATAAGACGCTGCGGTGCAAAGTGTGAAAAGAGTATGTAAACAAAGCTGTTTGCCGCTAAGCTAATCATAGCGCCTTGGCTAATTAGTTCGTTTTGTTCCATTTGTGAAACTTGCTCGCTCACAATGGGAAGTACAAGCCACAACACCCAAATCACTAATCCCACCATTAGCCCTGCGTAAACCCCGTGCGCATGCGCGCGCTTCCAGTAAAGTCCGCCAACAATGGCTGGCATAAGCTGGATAACTAACGAGAACGCAATAAGCCCAATTGAATGAAGCGAGCGGCTGCTGGTCATTTGCTGGTGGTACAAAAACGCCATAAGCAAGATAAACGCGATGACGATACGGCGAATAAGCCTGATTTTGCTCGACACGTCCTGTTTGTCATCGGTATTGCCTGTAAATGCAAGAATACGCGGCAGAATCACATCGTTGGTGAGCATAGTACTCAGTGTGAGTGTTGCCACAATGATCATAGCTGTTGCGGCAGAGAGCCCGCCTACAAAAACAATCACTTGAAGAAGAACTGACTCTGAAAATACAGCCAGCGATAGTACGTAAGAGTCGGGCTCGATATTAGCGCCAGAAAAAATGGCTTTGCCTGCAATGGCGATAATAGGAATTACCGCTGAAATGATGGTCAGGTAGAGAGGGAATAACCACCTTGCCGTGCGCAGATGGCCTAGGCTTAAGTTATCAATAATGGCAACGTGAAATTGTCTAGGTAAACAAACAATGGCCGCTGCCGCCATGATAGTTTGAGCGATGAAAGTAAACGAACCAAACTGCGCCAAGGCTATTTCATTGGTGAAACTTTCGAAGAATGGACCAGACTGGGTGCGCTTCCACGCACTATAACCAACAATGGCAACCAGCACTAACGCCAGCAATTTAATGGTCGACTCGAAGGCGATAGCCAGCATCAAGCCCCGTCGGTATTCGGTGACGTCCGTTTGCCGGGTACCGAAATATATTGCGAATGCCGCGATGAAGCCAGTGGCGGCAATAATAATGCCGTTGCTGTTAGGCTGCTGAGTAAGAAGTTGGAAAGTAGCGCCCACTGCTTTTAATTGAAGCGCGATATAAGGAATAGTGGCAAGGAGCGCGATAAGCGTAACTACCAAAGCTACGGTTTGGCGCTTGCCATAGCGCGACGCGATGAAGTCGGAAATGGTAGTGATGTGTTGCTTCTTGCTGACGAGGGTTAACTTGTAAATAAACTTATAACCCAAGACGTAAACGAGAATAGGCCCAAGCATGATTGGCAGGTAAATCCAGGTGTCTCTACTTGCTTGGCCTACCATGCCGAAAAAAGTCCATGCGGTACAATAAATAGCGAGGGCCAGCGAATATATAGCGGGATGTGACGTTAGTGCTCTAGCGGTGGGCGAGTTCTTTTCACCCCAACTCGCCAGTGAAAACAGCAAGAAGAGGTACAGTACTGCAAGTGTTACCCAACCAAAAACCATAACGTTCCTTTTAACTTAGTTTTAACAATGCTGTCGCTATTATAATCATTTCGACCATGGTCTACCTACGACCATGGTCTCATTTTGAATTTTTCAAGGCAGGTCTAGAGTAATACGCGAGCTCCTAAATGCTTGACTTTGCTGCTTGTGATTGTCTTTCCTCAACCACGTAACACGCAGCAATAACGTTAACAAAGCCGGGCGTTAGGAATATGTAAAATCATAACAATCAATTAACCTGACATGAGGGTGAAACAATGGCATTTAGAAACGAAGAGGACAAAAAAGCGTATTGGAGGGAGAATCTCGCTCTTCTCGCCAAGCTTTTAGTCGTTTGGTTTATCGTATCATTCGGTGCCGGCATTATTTTTGTCGATATCTTAAATGAAATCCAATTTTTTGGCTTTAAATTAGGCTTCTGGTTTGCGCAGCAGGGCGCAATTTACGTATTTGTTGCATTGATCTTTGTCTACATGGCGAAGATGAACGCCATGGACAAACGCTACGGCGTAGATGAGGAGTAAATCATGGACGTTCAAACTTTAACGTTTATTATCGTCGGCGCATCGTTTGCGCTTTATATCGCTATCGCTATTTGGGCTCGTGCAGGCTCAACTAACGACTTTTACGTTGCAGGTGGCGGCGTACCTCCCGTTATGAATGGGATGGCAACGGCAGCAGATTGGATGTCGGCAGCCTCGTTCATTTCAATGGCGGGTCTTATCTCATTTATGGGGTATGACGGTGCAGTATATCTAATGGGGTGGACAGGTGGTTATGTTCTACTTGCGCTTTGTTTAGCTCCCTATTTACGTAAATTTGGCAAATTCACGGTACCTGACTTCATTGGGGATCGTTACTACTCACAAACCGCGCGTACGGTTGCTGTATTTTGTGCAATCTTCGTTTGCTTTTGCGTGGCGTAGGTGTGGTATTCAGCCGCTTCTTAGAGGTTGATATTGTGTCTGGCGTGGTTATCGGTATGGTTATCGTGTTCTTCTACACGGTACTTGGCGGTATGAAAGGTATTACTTACACGCAAGTTGCACAGTATTGTGTAATGATTTTCGCCTACATTGTACCAGCGGTATTTATCTCAATGATGGTAACAGGACATATCCTGCCGCAAACCGGCTTTGGTGCAACCTTAGCAGACGGTTCGGGGGTGCATATGCTGCAGAAACTCGACAATTTGTCTGTCGAGTTAGGCTTTAACGAATACACCTCAGGAACAAAAAGTACCATTGATGTATTCTTTATCACCTTTGCGTTAATGGTAGGTACAGCGGGTCTTCCACACGTAATTGTTCGCTTCTTCACTGTGCCTAAAGTTCACGATGCGCGTAAATCTGCAGGCTATGCACTAGCGTTTATCGCAATTCTATATACCACAGCACCGTCACTAGCAGCGTTTGCCCGTGTGAATATGATCGAAACCATTAATGGACCTGAAATGACGGGAACCAGCTATGAAGAAGCGCCGTCGTGGATTAAAGATAAGAACGGTGATGGCAAGATGTTCTATTCGGGTGACGAGCGCAACGAAATGAAAGTTGACCGCGATATCATGGTATTGGCTAATCCTGAAATTGCGAACTTACCTGCGTGGGTTATTGCACTCGTTGCAGCGGGTGGTGTGGCAGCAGCACTGTCAACGTCCGCAGGCTTGCTGCTGGTTATTTCAACCTCTGTTTCCCATGATTTACTGAAACGAAACTTTATGCCAAACATAACCGATAAAGCCGAGCTCATGTATGCGCGACTTGCTGCTGGGGTGGCCATTGTTATAGCCGGTTACTTTGGTATCAATCCGCCAGGCTTTGTTGCACAGGTGGTGGCATTTGCCTTCGGCTTAGCGGCGTCGAGTTTCTTCCCGGCAATTATTATGGGTATCTTCAGCAAGCGCATGAACGATAAAGGTGCTATTGCTGGTATGATTTCAGGTATTGCCTTCACTGCGGCTTACATTATTTACTTCAAATTTGTAAACCCAGCGGCCAATACGCCTGACAACTGGTGGTTTGGTATTTCTCCTGAAGGTATTGGTACTTTAGGTATGATGGTGAACTTCATTGTGGCTTTCCTTGTGTTCAAAGCAACAGATGAAGCGCCAGAAGAAATCCAAGAACTAGTTGAAAGCATTCGTTATCCTAAGGGAGCGGGTGAAGCATCAGCGCACTAAACTAATGTTGCCTTAAGATAGGCTTTAGCAAAATAAAACCAATCTACTGGCGAAAGTGAGTAGGTTGGTTTTTTCTTTTTGTGAACTGGACATTCCCTATGACTGCGATGGCTAAACAAGTTGAAGACTTTCTCAACACTTCAGCACCTTTTGACATACTGGATAAAGAGCAAAAGCTTGAGCTAGTAAAACATACTGAATTGATTTACCTGACAGCGGATAATGTGGGCGACCTGCAAAAGGGAAAATCGTCACTTTTTCTTATTCAAAATGGCCAGTTTTCCGTCCATGATTCAGATGCCCCTTTACGCCATTTAAGTGAGGGCGACTACTTCGGCTACACCAATATAATGGAAAAACGTAATTTTTCATTAAGCATCAGTGTAGACAGTCCAGGTCTGGTTTACTGTTTTGAAGCGTCTGCTGTTACCCCGTTATTTGAACTGCCAGCAATTCGAAATTTTTTTGATGGGCTGCGCAATAATGCCCTTCAAAACCATGCTATTTCCGATAGCAACTCCATGTGGCTTTATAAAGGGCTTGAGGATGTTATTAATAAGTCTCCCGTGTCGGTGGACGTAGAAACCTCAATTACAGCTGCGGCGCAGCTTATGACAACTCAAAAGGTATCGTCATTACTGGTTACACGAGAAGATAAGCTTATTGGCATTATCACCGACCGAGACTTACGTTCAAGAGTGGTTGCCGCCTCTCTCGATATTCATCTTCCAGTCAGCCATATAATGACGCCTAATCCTGCGCAGATAATGGGAAATAGAACGCTATTTGATGCCTTGGCGCTTATGACCGAAAGGAACATTCATCACCTCCCCGTTATCGACCAGCAAACCCTTGTGCCATTGGGTATGGTGACAGCCAGCGATATTATTCGTCATCAGCGTGGTAACGTTCTTTTTATTATTGGAGAGCTAAGCAAAGCGGAGAACCTTTACGAATTAACACGGCTATCCTGGCAGTTACCGCATTATTTCTCTGCTCATGCGAAAAAAGCAGGGGACTATGACATTGCTGGCAAAATTTTATCTCAAGCTACCGATATTATGACAAGAAAGCTTATTGGCTTTTTCCAACAGGCTAACGGGAAAGCCCCCATGATGTTTGCGTGGCTTGTTTATGGATCACAGGCAAGAGAAGATCAGACGATGGGTTCGGATCAAGACAATGGACTGCTTCTTGCTGAGCGGCCAAGCAAAACGCAAGCTGAATATTTCGCAAAAATGGCTGATTATGTGTGTAACGGTTTGGCCAAATGCGGCATTAAACTGTGCGATGGTAATATTATGGCGAGTAATCCTAAGCTTAGACTCTCGCTTGAAAAAGCCATTGAAGAAGCTAAGCGATGGGTAAAAGCACCAACTAAAGATGCGATTATGCACTTTAATATTTTTCTTGATGTTCGCTGCGCAGCCGGGGATATAAGTTTATTTAAGCAGTTGCAGCGTCAAAGGGCCCCCTTGATGAAGCAAAATATGTTCTTAGCAGCGCTTACGAGAAATAGTAACGAAATATCGGTTCCGCTTTCCATGTTTCAAAAGTTCATTTATGAAAAAGGCCGTAAAGAGAAGGACGTGATCGACCTTAAAACCCGAGCCGTGGCCTTAATCAACAATATCGCCCGCATATACGCGCTAGCTGATGGCGTGACGTTGCCTAATACACTTGCCCGGTTAGACGCGCTATCGGAAAATTCACAGCTCTCAAAAAGAGATGCGACTAACCTACGTGATATTTGGCTATTTTTAAATCGTTTGCGTTGGCGTCATCAGTTGGAAAATAAAGTAACGGACAATCGTGTGTCGGTTTCAAGTTTATCATCGATAGAAAAGCATCAGCTAAAAGCCGCATTCAAGGCTATAGAACGAACCAATCAAGCAATGGTTATGAAGTTCTCTGGCGGCGTAAGTTAACCCCATGATAACGCGAATAATCGAAGCCTGTGCATCGGTACTGTTTGGGAAGCGTCAATTCAGAAAGTCATTACGTGATAAAACGTTGGGCGAAACCCCTTTGGCGTCTGTTGATTTAGAGCTCACATCGTTAGACCCTGTGACAACTCAAATTACATCGATTGGCTATGTAAGTGGTTCAGCTGGAAAAATTACGCTTTCCTCCAGTGGCTATCACGTTATTAATACGTCAGCGGACTTAGGACAAAGCCCTGTAATACACGGATTGACCTTAGATATTTTGCAACAAGGCGAAGGCTTAGCAGACGCCATCAATTCATTGCTACCACTACTGAAGACACATGTTCTAATTTTTCACAATGCGCGATTAGATTTGATGGCGCTTGATAGTGCCTTCAAACGGTGTGGATTACCGCAGATGGAAGTGCTCTATATTGATACGCTTCAGCTCGCACTTTATCAGTTAAACAAACAACATCAGGTGTTACCGAGTAATAGTGCAACGCTAACGGTTTGTAGGCAACGATTAGACTTACCCGCGTTTCCTGAACACAACGCACTAGATGACGCGCTAGCGACAATGCAGTTGTTTTACGCCCAGCTAAATGAATTGGGAATTACTTTGGAGAATTCACTCGAGTCTCTGGCTCACACGAACGCTGTTGGCCGTTTTAAGCTGGGAGTACCGCACTAGCGTCTAAAACAAGGCAATACTAATTATAGCGCTTAGGCCTTAAGTTTTGTGGGATGACTCGGTGCATTTATTTTGCCAGCGCTTACCGCTGTCGGCGCCACGAGTTGATTCCGTCCAGAGGTTTTAGCCACATACAGATTTTTGTCTGCTTCTAACATGACGTAGTCGATAGTTTTATTGTCATCAGCATGCTTGACGGCTAAGCCTGCACTTAGCGTAACGCGCTCATACTCAGATGCCGCATGAGGAATATTCAGATCATAAACCGTTCGCAATAAGCGCTCAGTGACGGCCTTCGCGCCGTCTACATCGGTGTTAGGCAGAATAACCAAAAACTCTTCACCGCCAATTCTCACTAATTTGTCCATAGGTCGAAGTAGGGCGTCGTTAATCGTTTTACTGACCTTCCACAAACAGCTATCGCCATCTATATGACCATACATATCATTGAACAGTTTAAAGTGATCAACATCAAAAATAACCAAGGAGAGAGGAGTAACATTACGCAATCCATCTCTCACTAAACGGGGTAAATAGTCGTCTAAATAGTGGCGATTGTAGGCACCTGTTAACTTATCTACATAGATAAGCTTTTCGAGCAAATCGTTTCTAAGCTTGTGATTGATGTGTGATTTTACACGGTTGCGTAGGGTACAAGCGTTTACCGGCTTCACCACAAAGTCAACGCAGCCTGATTCCCAACATCTCGACTCTTCTTCATCACTTGACGAAGAGGTCACGAAAATAATAGGAATGTGAGCACACAACGGCTTTTTTCTTAACAATGCGGTGGTCTGATGCCCGTCTAATTCGGGCATTGAAACATCCATGAGGATTAGGTCAGGCGTATGGTACTTGCAATATTCAATTGCTTCTTTACCTGAGCCCACAGAGGCGCAGGCGACTGTGTCTTCAAGTAAAGTTTCCAGAACAAGTCTGCTGCTGGCTTGGTCGTCGACAATCAGTACTTTGCAATCTGCTAAAGTTCGGTCGCCAACTTGTTCAATATACACAAGTACTCCTAAACACAAAGGTGAGTGTTCAGGTTCAAGAGTACGCCTAATTTTAGAAAATGTGGATTAACCAAAAGTTTAATATTTAACCATTTGGTTCAATTTCACTCTTATCTTCTTACTTTATATCGTTTCTACGAAAACAAATTAAACACTGCAAGACCAAATACGCCAAAGGTACACAGCGTGCCTATCATATAAAAATAGCTTCTTGGGCTTGGATTTTTTTCTGTAGCGATTGCGTAATACAGTCCCATATGAATGATGCGACTTAGCGCGTAAATCCAAACAAGTGCTGCAAGTATGCTGGTTGATGCGCCAAGAAAAATGCAAAGAAGAGCTGGGAGCGTAAACTGATGAATATTTTCGAGCGAATTGTGAAATGTTCTGTGGCTTCTGAATACGAAACTATCATGACTCAATTCCTCGCTGACTTTCCCTGGAATATAGCGAGACTGTTTTCTGTGAGCGATAGCGGCAACGATGTTTTGCACGAAAACGGTAAAGCTTATAAGCAAAAGGCCCGCAATACTATATGTGTAGACTGTGAACACGTGAACTCCTTTCTTTATTCCTTGAATGGATTCAGACGACTGGTTAGATGACAACGAAGGCCTGTTTAAACATGCGTATGTTAAACATGCCCGTGACCAACTAACCGTTTAATGTTTCTACGCCGAGACTTGTTGAAGAGATCGAAGCACATGCATAAATCGATGAACGAAAGCACTAATTTTTAGTGCTTTCGTTTTCAGCGCTTTTCTTTGCAAGAGGGATTACAGCGCCGCTTTAACATCGTTTGGAAGCAACACGGTATCGATCACGTGAATAACACCGTTACTCGTCATGATGTCGGCTTTGATCACATTTGCGTCGTTTATCATAACCTTATTCATATCAGTTGAGACCATTACCTTGCTTCCTTCGACGGTAGTGGCATCAGATAGCCCAGCTACATCTTTTGCTGTGACTTTACCCGTTACTACGTGATAAGTGAGAATTTTAACAAGGGTTTGTTTATTCTCAGGTTTCAATAGCATTTCAATGGTGCCTGCCGGGAGTGCAGCAAAAGCTTCATCGGTGGGAGCGAAAACAGTGAATGGCCCGTCTCCCTTTAGTGTAGTGACCAAGTCTGCAGACTTAACTGCTGTGACAAGTGTTGAGAACATGTCGTTGCTTGCTGCGGTGTCGACAATATCTTTATGTCCATCCTTTGCATGATGGCCAGCAACCGCTGAGGCACTCAATACAACTAAGAAGAACGCACCAATTAACTTTTTCATACTCTTTCCTTTTTCCTATTACATTACGTTAAGTGAAATTCAACATCCTTCGTTTCGCCAACTACTGACCCACGCCACTGAAAGCTACTGAATTGAGAATTGTTACGGCACTTCAGGGAAATTTGATGATTAACTTTGTGTAATGCCAAGTCGCAATGTATGAGCACCTAATGAAGCGAGTAAAATTATGCGTTGAACGAGCTTTAAAGTGAGTTGTAAATAAAATGTAAATTCATGGCGCGCTGCTATACTTAATCTATCGAGTAAATAAGAAAGGTGCCTATTATGAATGCTCGACTCGCTGTTCCTTTGTTGTTATGCATGGTGCTTGCCGCTTGCCAATCTACTGATAATCAGCATGTAAAAGCTGCGCCCACTTTGTTAAATGACAGTCTCTTTCCTTCCTATACGTTATTTCCCGTAGAGTCTTCAGATGAAATTTTTTACTTAGACGAAGACGCACAGTTTTTTGCCGAAAGGGCAGTTTACGAAAAAAGTATCCTGCAAAAGAATGTAAAAGGGTTAGTAAAAGCAATTTTCGATCATTCTGATCATGGAATGCTTTATCGTAACAGCGCAAATACAACGGCAAATACAACATTTAATAACCGAGCCGCGAACTGTCTGTCTCTTTCTATTATGACGTACGCTTTGGCAGAACACGTTGGAATCAATGCAACATTTTACGAGGTGGAAATTCCGGAATACTGGACACGACGAGAAGGGTATAGCTTACTGAATGGGCACATTAACCTTCGACTCTCATTGCCAAATGAAAGTCCTGTTGCAGCTGTGGGAGGAACGTGGGCAGACGTTGATTTTGATCCACAAATGCTGCGAAATTACTTCCCAAGAAATGCCGTTTCCAAAAACAAAGTAATAGCAATGTATTACAACAACAAAGGAGCGGATGCCTTAGTGGCGAACAGCTACACTCGGGCCTACAGCTATTTTCGTGCAGCAGCAAAAGTCGCTCCCGAACTTCAGCAGAGCTGGGTGAACTTAGGTGTGCTTTATAGGATGGTGGATGAATATGAGCAGGCTGAAATGACATACAAACACGCACTATCGCTAAATGAAGAAAACTTAACCGCATGGGAAAATTTATCCATTCTTTACACTTATCAAGATAGAGATGACGAGGCTTTAAAAATAACGCAAATGGTAGAAGCTAAGCGGAAGCATAATCCTTATTACCACTACATTTTAGGAGAACAGGCACTTGAGGCAGGTGATATTGCATTGGCAATAGTTCATTACGAAAGAGGACTAAGACTTGATAACGCGCGCCATGAGATTCTATTTGGGATGGCAAAGGCCTATCACGAGTTAGGTGATGTAAGTGAAGCTCAACGTTATCTAGAGCGAGCGGTCAGGTATTCGCCCAATGAGCAAGAAAAGCAACGCTATTCGTCAAAACTGGCAACGTTAGCAAGCAGTTAAAAAAAAGCCGCAGACTAGCTGCGGCAAAAGAATAACACTACAAAAGGAACTTAATTTATATAACGCCCAGCTCACGAAGGCGCTCTTGCAGGTATGACCCTGCGGTATGACGTTCTGAAAGAACAACATCTGGTCTAGGGTGTAAGAACAGCGGCAATGAAATACGAGATTTCGTCATGTCAGCACCATCTGGGTTTACAACCCTATGCGTAGTTGATGGGAAGTATCCGCCAGATGCTTCTTGAAGCATATCGCCAATATTCACAATCAAGTTCCCGAAATCACACGGAACTTCAATCCAACTACCGTCTTTAGCTTGTACTTGCAATCCAGGCTCGTTGGCTGCAGGCAAGATAGTAATCAAATTAATATCTTCGTGAGCAGCTGCGCGAATTGCGTCTACTTCTTCATCACCTTTTAGTGGTGGGTAGTGCAGTATACGTAGCAAGGTTTGATCAGAATCTTTGATCATGTCACCCAGCGGTTGACTGTACTTATCGCTCACCTCTGAAGGAGAATGTTTTTCTATCCAACCCAATAGCTCTTTCGCTAGTGTGTTTGCTTCCCCGTAGTACTGGGAAATCTGCGGGTGTAGCGCTTCTGGACACTGACCCCACGGATAGAAGTGGTAATACTCTTTAATGTCTTTTTTCGTAAAGCCTTTGGCTACCTCAGATACGCTCTGAGGGAAAAATCCGTCTTGTTTACCCTTGTTGTACAGGTAATCGTTCTTCTCTTCACTGTCGAAGAAGCCCTGCCAATTGTCGTAAATACCTTGAACTAATGACTGTTGGATAGGGTGATTTTTTAAAACACCGAACCCTGTCTCGCGAAGTGACTTCACGAATTCTTCTTGTGCGTTTTCCGCTTGGTAATCAACAGCAACTAATTGCATAACTTTATCCCGTATATTTTGACTGCGGCATTATAAAGGTAGACGGGCTACAGAAAAAAGTCGCAGAAATTGACATAAATCAACCCCGCGAGGAATTTGCGCGTAATTTACAGAAACCTGACCAGTTAGTCTAGTAAAATCTTGACCAACTGGTCCAAATTAATGAAATTTAACCAAGAGAGAGGTAAAAGCCCGCTAGCGCGGCACTCATTAAGTTAGATAACGTTGCAGCAATAACAGCTTTTAACCCCAGTCTCGCAATTTCTTTTCTGCGTGTTGGTGCCATGGCACCAATTCCACCCATCAAAATAGCGATAGAAGAGAAGTTTGCAAAACCACAAAGTGCAAAGGTGATAATGGCCTGAGATGCTTCAGATAGCTGTGATTGGTTCTCTAGGAAGTTTAGGTAGGCAACAAATTCGTTAACTACCATTTTCTGACCAATAAAGCTGCCTGCAAGTTGCGCTTCCTCCCATGGTACGCCGATTGCCCATGCAAGAGGTTGAAGCACATAACCCAGGATCCCTTCAAACGTCACGTTTTCATAGCCAAATAATCCTGCTGTCCAGCCAATAAGGCCGTTAAACATGGCAATAAGTGCTATGAAAGCGAGTAGCATTGCACCTACGTTTAACGCAAGTTGCATGCCTGATGCAGCGCCACTGGCGGCTGCATCAAATACATTGGCGTAGCCGGTATCTTCCGCATCTACGTCATGTAAATCTTCATTTGGCTTACTGGTTTCTGGCAACATGATTTTTGCCATAAGTAAGCCACCTGGCGCAGCCATAAAGCTAGCTGCTAGCAAATACTTAAGATCCACCCCCATGCCAGCGTAGCCCGCCATTACTGAACCAGCAATTGACGCCAAACCACCCACCATAATGGCAAATAGCTCAGAGCTCGTCATGTGTGGAATAAAAGGGCGAACCACAAGAGGCGCTTCTGTTTGGCCCACAAAAATGTTGGCAGCAGAAGACATGGATTCAGGTCGGCTAGTTCCCAGCGCTTTCTGTAAAAAGCCACCGATAACCTTGATGATCAAACCCATTACTTTGAGGTGATAAAGAACGGCAATAAGCGCCGAGAAAAACACGATAACTGGAAGCACGTTAAAGGCAAAAATAAACGCGATCGACTTGTCGCCAATAGGGCCGAACAAGAAATTAATGCCTTCTTGGCTATAAGCAATGATGTTGGCGACAAAACGCGTCGCGCTCAACAATACTTCTTTACCAGGTTCAGAATACAGGACAAACGCGCCAACGGATGCTTGAATAGCAAATGCGCCACCAACGGTGCGCCAATTTATATTGCGTTTCGCCGATGATAACGCGAAGGCAATACCCAGAAGGACTGCAATGCCCAGTAAACTCACCATAGTAATGTTCCCTTAAAGAAGCGCTTGCTGAATGTGTGATTTGATCACATCTAATGCAATTTGGTTTTTGCCACCTTGCGTCACTACTACGTCGGCAGTGAAGCGGCTAGGTTCGATAAATTGATGATACATAGGCTTAACAGTTTCTTCGTACTGTTTTGCCACAGATTCAATACTACGACCGCGTTCTTTTAGGTCGCGCATCATTCTGCGCATCAAACAAATATCAAGAGGAGTATCAATGAAGATCTTCACGTCGTACAAAGGAAGTAGATCAGTACGAGCAAGTAGCATGATACCTTCAAGAATAATGACTGGCGCAGGATTTAGGCGCTCAGTTTCAGGCAAACGCGTATGCGTTTTATAGCAGTAATGTGGATAGTCAATAGGCTGACCATCGCGCAATGCTTGCAAGTGTGCTTTCAAAAGCTCATGTTCAAAGGCGTTCGGGTGATCATAGTTGTTCTTCTCACGCTGCTCCATGGGAAGATGATCTTGCGCACGGTAGTAGTGATCTTCGCGCAGCACTTGAACAGGGCGGCCTTGAGCACTGAAGCCGTTAAACAAATTTTTTGTAAAAAGAGACTTCCCAGAGCCAGAAGCTCCAGAAATGGCAATAATAAGTGGCGATTGCATAGTACTATAAAGCTGATTTTGTTGGTGCAAAGATACGCGTTTAGGCCTCGCGAATCAATGTTATATTCACAAGTTCTCGGTTTTTGGATCGGTCTTTGCTAGAACTTTATCGTATTTTCAAGGTATTGCAGGGCGTTTAGTCAGCATGCAAAAAATACCAAAAAGTTCTCCAAGTGGTCAGTTTTTAACTGAACAAGTCAAAATATCGCTAGTTACCAATTATCTCTATATCGTCATCCTTAATACTCGGTAATGCATACGAATGCTGCTTCGAGCGAGAGCCCTCACCTTGCGCTCTGGGCGGGTAGTAGGTTTCTTTTTCATCAACATAAGCAGAGAATACATCATCAAGTGCAGCGCGTATTTCGCTGAGGGTTTTATCTAAATTTGCATTGAAATCTGGGCGTTTTCGCTTGGTATGGCCTAATTCGATTAATCGACCAAAACTCTTGTTGGCCAGAGCCAGTAGTTCAGTCGGAACGTCTTTATGTGGCTGTAGAGGCTGATCGGGGTGCTCTATACAATATTTTACTAGAGCCGTGTAAAAGCACAGTGGTTTATTCTGCAACGTGATGGCTTTGTCATCGATTCCGTTAGAAATCGTTTTATCTTTTAAGTTGATTACGAGTTTTGGGGAAGGAGGGATAACTTCTTCTAAGGTTGCGCGTTTCCTTTTGGTTTTACTCGAAACAGCAAAAAATGGTGAAACGAGTAATGATGCGATAAGCGCAGTCCAACTAAAAGCAAAAGTACTGGTGACGGCTTTACTTCGCATCTCTACCTTAATGACTTGTTCAGCGTTGACGAAATTTGCCGTAAAAGACAAAGGGTAACCCGTAAAGTCTTCATTGCTCGTCACAATATCTTGGATTCCTCTGACTAGAACGGGGTAGTTTTCGTCCTTAAGCGTGCCGTTTAGTTTTCCAAGATAACGGTAAATGGCGAACTGATTTACAGGCGTGTTAAGGGTGTTGTTTCCAACGTCTAAAAACGCGCTGTCTAGGCTTACCCTTCGCTCTACCTTATCAAGTGCACGGTGAAGAGAAGTATGGTGTGAAAAGTATTGTGCAGTTAAAGCGATGAATTGGAAACATGCTAACAAGACAAGACCATTAAAGATGATAAAGGCTTTGGGCTTAAAATATATTCTCTTACTACCCATTAGTTACACCCTTCCTCTAATGTAATAGTTTTGTAATAAGGTCTAGGATGAGACATTGCAACTTCATGAATTACCGACTGTATAGCGCAAAATAAGTCTGTGTTTTGCGTCTGCATTTTCAAATACCATTGCATTCCACTTACACTTTCCTGCAGCGGCGTTGCATAGTTTCTTGAGAAGTTGTCTTTATCTTCTTCTGCCCAATATGAGGAGATAATATCAATATCACCCGCGAGCAAAGCTCGTCGCAGTTCTTGGTGAGAACTGAAGTAAACAATATCTACATTGGAGTCACTGAGTCCGAGGTTCTGCAAAACTGTTTTGGGAACAATATGACCAGAACGGCTGCTCGGATAATCGAGCAATCCTATCTTTTTACCTAGCAAGTACTCTTTAGATAGTAGCGGTCGTTCTCTTAGCGCGATAAAAAAAGCTGAGTAGTCAGGATGCGATGCTACTTTGGTTAATCCATAAATTTGGTCAGCCCCGAACGCATCTACGACATTACTTTTCACCAGCGCTAAATCAACAACGCCATGATTAATGTATCGAAAGGTATCGTAATCACTTTGGCCTATTGTAACTTTAACTTTACCGTATTGGCGCTTAATCGTTTTATCATTGCATAGGCGCTCACTTGCCATTTCAGCAATTCTACCGTCAGTAACATACACTGAAAAGACGTCGCTATTGCCCTGCAAGTCAGTTTTACAGGTTAAATATTGACCGGTTTGTGGGGCGATGTCACTATACTCATCGGAATTTTGAAAATAGTTTATCGAACCACACACAAGTGCAGCTAAGATAAAAATTATCCACTTTCCGGTAGCAACAATTCTGAAATTCGTCAAAAAAACGACCAAATGAATTAACGATTTATATAGTGATTTCATCAGTTAAGGTTATTTATTGCAATAGGTAAATTTATTTTATTGTGTTAACTCATTGAAAAGTTACGTATTTTTATGAGTAAACCTGATTTTTATTAAACGCTGTTTATTAGTAGCATATCTGCCAAGAATAGAATCAGCTATTCGTCGCAGATTGACAATAATAATAACAAGTAAATTAACCTGACCATATGGTCAAGTATTATTTTGCAAACTCAATAGCCTCGGGCGATTGCTGTTAAATAAAAATGTAAAATTGTAATAAATCTGACATGAATCTTTACGACAATTTGTCCGGTTCTGATTAAGTCATAGGTTTGATGTGGTATTTTTTGCACTACACTAGACCGAGTAAAAAAGAATTTTAAACAAAAAGGGAAACACACACATGAGCTCATCAGCTAAATTCAGTCGCATTGCGGCTGCGGTTGCGCTGTCAATCGGTTTGTCTACCACTGCAATGGCGCAAGAAACGTCATCTGCAATGGAAGGCCGCATCCTTACCCCTACAGGTGCACCTGCTGCGGGAACATCTGTTACTGTTATTCACGAACCTACTGGCACAGCCCGTGAAGTTGTTGTTGGTGCAAACGGTACGTTTAACCTTCGTGGCCTTCGCGTTGGTGGTCCTTACAGAGTCGTTATCGATTCTGATGAGTACCAAGACACGACTATCGATAGCGTATTCCTAGAACTAGGTAACCCATTTGGCGTTAACCTTACTCTAGAAGACGCAAGTGATATTGAAGTTATCTCTGTAAGCGGTAGTGCGCTAACAGCGACTGCATTTGGTGCAACAGGCCCACAAACTGTATTTAATCTTGAAGCGCTAGAAAATACACCTGCAATAAACCGTAGCATCGGTGACATCGTGCGTGTTGACCCTCGTGTTTTCGTTGATGAAAGTTTCAACGACTCTATTAGTTGTGGTGGCGCGAGCCCGCGTAACAACAGCTTGACCCTAGATGGTATTCGCATGAATGACAACTTCGGTCTTAACAGCAACGGCTTCCCAACTGAGCGTATGCCTTTCTCTTACGACGCTATTCAACAGGTAGCGGTTGAGCTTGCTCCTTTCGACGTAGAATACGGTGGTTTCACTGCGTGTAACATTAACGCGGTAACCAAGTCAGGTACTAACGAAGTTCACGGTGGTGTTTTCTACGACTTTACGTCTGACTCTTACCGTGGTGATGAAGCTGACAGTGTTGTTCGTGATAACGGTAACTACACTGAAAAGCGCTATGGTTTCAACGTTGGCCTTCCGCTAATCAAAGACAACCTATTCCTTTTTGCTGCATACGAGAAACTAGAAGGCGTTCAGTTATATGATTACAACGCGCTTGGCGGCCGTGTAACTCAAGACGACATCAACCAAGTTACTCAAATTGCACAAGACGTTTACGGTTATGATGTAGGCGGTACACCAGGCTCTGCTCCAGTTGAAGATGAAAAAATTCTTATTAAGCTAGACTGGAACATCAACGCAGACCACCGTGCTTCATTAGTATATAACTGGAACGACGGTTTCAGCGTAAGCCAGTCAGATGGTGGTTCAACTAATCTTTCTCTTAGCAATCACTTCTACGAGCGCGGTGCAGAGCTTACTACAATTGTTGGTTCACTATACTCGAACTGGACTGATGACTTTTCAACAGAGCTTCGTATTGGTCACACTGATCTAGATAATCGTCAGCAGTCGCTAGACGCTGCATCTGGTTTTGCAGAAGCGCAAATTGTAACTGATGGCGGCGGTCGTATTTACATTGGTCCAGATGATTCTCGTCAGTCTAATGACCTTAACTACGAAGTGTTTAACTTCAAGCTTGCTGGTACATATTTCTGGGGTGATCATGAAATAACAGCGGGTGTTGAATACGAAGAAACTGACGTATTTAACCTGTTTATGCAACACACTGTAGGTGAATACCGCTTCGACAGCATTGCTGATTTTGAAGCAGGCCTAGTTGACCGTATTTACTACAACAACTCTGCCGGCACGAATAACCCAGCGGACGCAGGTGCATCGTTTGCGTTTGATGTAACAACTTTCTACGTGCAAGACGAATTCTATCTAACTGACGACCTGAAAATTATGGCTGGTCTTCGTTACGATACATATGGCTCTGACGACACACCTCGTTTGAATGAAAACTTTACTGAGCGTTACGGCTTTGCCAACACAGCAAACGTAGACGGTATCGACCTTCTTCAGCCGCGTTTTGGTTTTACTTACACAGTTAATGAAAGCTTAGAACTACGCGGTGGTTTGGGTCTTTATTCTGGTGGTAACCCGAACGTTTGGATTTCAAATGCATACTCTAATGACGGTGTTACAAACATTGGTACTCGCGAAGGTCAAATCGATGGCTTCGTAAGTGGCACTACTTCATTGTTTGACCTAGAGCTAACAGGCCAAGGTCGTCCAATTTTCGACGTACCACAAGAGCTATTTGATGAAGTTGCAAATACTAGCCTGACAGATGGCGACGGTAACACTAACGCAACGGATCCAGACTTTGAGATACCTTCTGAGTGGAAATACGCGTTAGGTTTCACCTACGTAACTGAAAATGACTACCTAATTAACGCTGACATGATCTATACCGATCGCCAAGATTCAGCAATAGTTAGAGATGCGAACATTGTTTACAACGGTGAAAACCGTTTCGATGGTCGCCCAATCTACACCAATATTGACTCAGGTCGTAATGAAACGCAGGACTTCATTCTAGGTAATGTTGATTCAGGTGATGACGGTAGTTCACTTGTTCTTTCAATCGGCGTAAGCAAAGAGTGGGATAATGGCTTCGATATGGGCGCTTCATACGCTTATGTTGATGCAGAAGATGCTAACCCAATGACAAGCGCAGTAGCGTTCTCAAACTACGCTAACTTTGCAACAAGCGATCCTAACAACCCGTCTGCGGCAACGTCTGACTACGCTGTTGGCAACCGCTTTAACTTCTCACTAGGTTATACTGCAGAGTTCTTTGACGGTTATGCAACACGTTTCAACTTGTTTGCAACGGCTAACGAAGGTAAGCCTTTCTCTTACGTTCATAGCAACAACTCAGCATTCCCTTGGGATGGTGTATTTGCTCGCCAGCTTATTTACATTCCTGAAGTAAATGACCCTAATGTTGTGTTTGTCGACCAAACTAACCGTGACGGTGAAGTACTTCAAACTGCTGAAGTTGCTGAAGCTGAATTCAACCGTTGGGTTGAAGACCATGGCTTTGAGCGAGGCGAGATTCTTGAGCGCAACAGTGAAACTGCCGACTGGTGGTTTAAAGCTGACCTACGTATCTCTCAAGAGCTACCAGGCTTCTACGAAGGTCACACAGCAAGTGCGTTCTTCGTAATCGAGAACGTAACTAACTTAATCAACGACCAATGGGGCGTATTCCGTCAAGGTAGCTTCGGCGGTGATGAAGTTATTGCTGCAGATTTTAACGATGCCGGTCAATACGAGTACAGCGCGTTCTCAAGACCAGAGCAAAGCGTATCTCGCGGTCCTTCACTTTGGGAAATCCGCGTAGGTGTTAACTACCGCTTCTAAGCTGTAGAAAAACACTAGCTACAAGTTGTAGTGTTAGGTGCCACTCTCCTTAACAGGAAGTGGCACTTTTTTATGCCCGCCATTAATCTCACAACAATGCAATCAAACGATCTTCCGCTTTTTTAATGATCTAACTACGTACATTAGCCGAAGTAATTGACGACAAATTTTTAAATGCTCGCAAGGAGGGCTTATGTCAAAACGTATGCTAATGGTAATGACATCTCACGAAATTATGGGTGATACCGGCAAAAAGACAGGCATGTGGTTGGAAGAGTTTGCTGCGCCGTACTACGCATTTAAAGACCAAGGATATACGATAACTTTGGCGTCACCCATGGGAGGGCAAGTGCCTATCGATCCCAATAGTCTGGCTGACGATGCAATGACCGATGACGCTATGCGATATACGAAAGATGAGCTGGCGCGTAGCGCTATAGCGTCGACTATTCCGCTTGAAGATGTGAGAGCTGAAGAGTTTGACGCGGTGTTCTATCCGGGGGGACACGGTCCGTTGTGGGACCTTTCTGACAATGTGCACTCGATAAAACTAATCGAAGACACTATCGCAGCTAATAAACCCGTTGGGGCAGTATGTCACGCGCCAATTGTGCTTAAAGACGTTAAAACACCTGATGGCAAATACCTGGTAGAGGGAAAATCTGTTACCGGATTTTCAAACAGTGAAGAAGCTGCAATGGAACTTACAGACGTAGTGCCTTATCTGGTTGAAGATGAACTGGTTAAAAAAGGCGGTAAGTATGAGAGCGCCGACAATTTTGCTGTAAAAGTGTGTACCGACGGGTTACTGGTGACGGGACAGAATCCGCCGTCATCACGACCAGCAGCCGATGCGCTGATTAAGCTATTGAGTTAGCGTCAGCGAACAGCAGAATATATAGTGCCCTCAATGAGAGGGCACCGTTTTAATAGCGTGGCTACCTAAACGTTCTCAAACAGGTCTTCAACACGCTGTCTTAGTTCTTCGATTCTAGACACATCCGCTGGCGCGATGAAAATAGTGTCGTCACCTGCGATGGTGCCCAAAACCCCGTCTTTCTTACTTAATGAGTCAAGCAACCGCGCAATAAGCTGCGCAGCACCAGGGCTAGTTCTAATGATTACCATTACGTTGTTGTGAACGATATCCAGTACCAGCTGTTTAAGAGGGCTTTTAGCCGTAGGCATACCTAGCTCTGGCGGCAAGCAATACACCATATCACCTCGGGCATTTCGCGTGCGTACCGCGCCGAATTTGCTTAGCATTCTAGAGATTTTAGATTGGCTGATGTTGTCGAAGCCTTGTGCTTTTAATGCATCAACAATTTCGCCCTGTGAACCGTAACTTTCTGCTTTAAGAATTTCTTTAAAAGCTTTGATGAGTAGCTCTTGTTTTGCGTTTGCCATTAGCGCTCTTTTCTTTTTTGAGGGTTATCGTTAGGAATTATATTTAGTATGCGTATATTGTGCCGTACAGGTAGACTTTGCGCAATTTCTTTGCATAATCATTCATGATAATGAATATCGAGATAAAATCGCCATAAATAACGTTAATAAGACGATCCGGTGATTGAGTTTTCCCCCGCGTTGCATTAGTGTGACGTTCCGTTTAAATACGTGAAGTAATCCCATAGGAGAAATGGTATGAAAGTAGCCGTGTTAGGTGCTGCCGGTGGTATTGGTCAGGCGCTGTCTTTGTTGTTGAAAACACAATTGCCAGCAGGTTCAGATTTAGCGCTTTACGACGTAGCGCCAGTTGTTCCTGGTGTTGCCGTTGATTTGAGCCACATCCCCACTGCGGTAAAAGTAACCGGTCACGGTAAAGATGACCTAGCTGATGCACTAACTGGAGCAGACGTTGTTCTAATTCCAGCGGGTATGCCTCGTAAGCCAGGTATGGATCGTTCTGATCTATTCAACATCAACGCCGGCATTGTTAAAAACCTAATCGAAGGTGTAGCTGATAACTGCCCGAACGCGTGTGTTGGTATCATCACTAACCCAGTTAACACTACTGTTGCTATTGCAGCTGAAACGCTTAAAGCGAAAGGCGTTTACGACAAGAACAAGCTTTTCGGTGTAACGACACTAGACGTTATCCGTGCTGAAACGTTTGTTGCTGAACTTAAAAGTGTAGACGTATCTTCTGTGCACGTACCGGTAATCGGTGGTCACTCTGGTACAACTATCCTTCCTCTACTTTCACAAGTTGAAGGTGTAGAGTTCACAGACGAAGAAGTTGCTAGCCTAACTACTCGTATCCAAAACGCGGGTACTGAAGTTGTTGAAGCTAAAGCGGGCGGCGGTTCTGCAACCCTATCAATGGGTCAAGCAGCGGCACGCTTCTGTCTATCTCTAGTTGCAGCAATGCAAGGTGAGAACGTGGTTGAGTACACTTATGTACAAACTGACGACAGCGACGACGCAGCATTCTTTGCACATCCAGTTCGCCTAGGCGCAAACGGTGTTGAAGAAATCTTGCCATACGGCGAGCTAAGCGCATTTGAAGAAAAAGCGAAAAACGACATGCTTGAAGGCCTACGTGGCGACATCAAGCTAGGCGTAGACTTCGTAAACGGCTAATTGGTGAGTGTCATTGGCAGGCCTTTGAACGTAGGCACGCCGTGAATACTTCCCTGTAGGCTTCGCCACCGCATCCCTGCGGTGGAGAACCTACTTATCAAAGCCCCGCCAACTCCGAATATCTCAATAGCCTAATCACTGAAGTTTTTTTAGAAAAGAGCAGTCTGTTACGGCCTTACGTATCCAGCCTTTTTTGTTGCGTCTTTGTAGGCTTCGCTACGGCATCCTTGGCACAGGAGAGCCTATTAATTAAAGTATCGCCAATTAAGCATTCCACCCATAGCTAGCAATAAGTCTATTTCCTAATTGACTTACTGTGTCTGTAATGGCTCTATTCGAAACAACTTTATTGGACCCATCGCGACTGGGTAGCCTTTGTGTAACGCGTATGTATAGCCGGAAATCATGTTGTCCGTAAGAACGAATAGGATAATCTTTGAAGCGAAAGTTGTGTGGGAAGCTTCAATTTCGATGACTCGAGCATCTATGCTTACATCGTCAGCAGTAAATGGTGATCGGACTTCCCTAAATGCGTCTTCCCCTTTTCTATAAACGCGCAGTGAGCCTTGTTCGCTTTCGTACAATTCGAGTAATGCTAATTCGGGTCTATCTAAATACTGCATAACACCAATCCAAGTGCCAAAAGGATGATTAGCGATATGCTGCTTTGCATTAGATAGTATCTGCTTGCGGTTTTCTAAAAACTTTCTCGGTGTTGACTTTGCTTCCTGTTTAACCATTTGATAAGTCTGAGAAATATAACTTTCTTTGTCCTTATAGCTCGACTCTAATACGTTAAAAGCGTTATCTAAGTGAGGCGAAAGGGTAAGTGTACGTGTAACATCACCTTCGATCGTTGTTTTAATTGTGCACCGGTTTTCTATGCAAGTGATGTCGTCATTGGTGAACGGTGTGCGACGCATTTTTTTGAAGCCTCCTGGAATGGCGATTTCAAAAAAGCTGTGTTCGCCACTCTCTTGTATTTGAAGCAACCTAAATGTCGTTTCATCTTGACTTATGCCTTCCCACAAACCCGGGGGTAATTCCATTGTGCTAGCGAAAGAGAGCCTATTAAACGAAAGCAAAGTAGAAAAGGTTAGTAGTAAAAATGTTCGCACTTTTTATTCCTTTAAAATGTATGGGGTACAAATTTTGTTACTAACTATATGCGTATTTTGTTGAGTCACAAATACTTTCGTTATTTACTAGTGGCTTGAAGCTCTTTTTTTGAATTAGACAAGGATGTGTTATGACTTTCTTTAAATGCGCTAGTTTACTTTCCATCACATTTTTTAGTTTATGCATTAACGCCAATACTGTTGCTGCTACAAGCAATACAGCGCCATTGGCAGACACTGCGTTTGCTCAGTTGCCTAAAGCATTAACGCTCAAAGGCGATGCGCTTCCCTTTACCGATTACAAGGCATGGTTAGCGCATGCGCAAAGCAATAACCAAAAAGTCGTGTATGTGGATAGATGGCAAAAAGCGGTAAACCCTAAAAAATTCAATGCGCTTATGAAGACAACAAGTGCGCAATGGATTGAGTATGAATCGGATGGTTTAAAGATTTCAGGTGTTATGGTGTCACCAAAGCATGTTGGCGACAAAAAACTACCAGTGATCATTTATAATCGCGGTGGTAATCATAAGCATAATGTAACGCGCATAGCGGTGGTTGAGCGTTTAATGCCGCTCGCCGAACAGGGTTATATTGTTTTGGCGAGTAATTATCGCGGTGCTAAATTCAGCCAAGGGAAAGATGAATTTGGCGGCGACGATGTAAACGACGTTTTGCGACTGATTGAAATAGCCAAGCAATTACCTAATGCCGACACCAATAAGATTGCTTTATATGGCGTAAGTCGTGGCGGCATGATGACTTGGCAGGCGCTTCGAAAGAACACAAGTGACATTGCTAGTGCAGTTATTGTAGCAGGCCCGTCTGATTTACATACAACTGTGGCGCGCCGTCCAGACATGCAGGCGCTGCTTAATAAACTTGTTCCAAATATGGAGCAAAACCAAACAAAAGCCCTTGATGAACGCTCAGCGGTAAAATGGATTGATGAGCTAAATCCGAATGTACCTATTTTGCTAGTGCACGGAAGTGCAGATGTGCGCGTCGACGTTTCACATTCGCTTAAGGCGGCACAGCATCTAAAAGACAAAAAACACTCGCATAAGCTGGTCGTTTACGAGAACGGCGATCACAGCTTAACGTTCTATCGCGAAGAGGTGGAAAGCGAAATCAATAGTTGGTTAGCGGCGCACTTTCAGTAGCGCAATAAAAAAGCCCGCTACGTAATACGAAGCGGGCCTCTTTGATTTGAAGGGGTAGCGTACTTAACCTGTATTACGCATACCAATTGCAATACCCGCGATGGTAACCATCATGGCACGCTCTAGGCTGGTGTTTTGTGCATCGTCACCCGCTTTACGGATACGATCCAGAAGCTCAATTTGCAGGTAATGAAGGGGCTGAAGATATCCTGCACGGATCTCCATCGACTCTTTACCCTGCGGGTCGTTCTTCATGATGTCGCCGTCACCGGTTATAGCCAACAGCGACGAGATGCTTTCTTTAAGCTCGCTACGCAATGCTTCACCAAAGTGTTTAAGCTCTTTGGGTACCAAGCGCTCATCATAAGCTTCGCTGATTCGCGGATCGGCTTTATGGAACACCATGTCCAGCATTGAAAGACGTGAACGATAGAACGGCCATTCGCTGAACATCTCGTTAACCACTTTTTCATTTTCCGGTGTCTTCACGCTATCGATAGCGCGCATAACGCCTAACCAGCTTGGCAGTACCAAACGGGTTTGTGCCCAGGCAAATATCCATGGAATCGCACGTAGGCTCTCAATACCACCTTGTGGCTTACGCTTCGCTGGACGACTACCTAGTGGGAGTTTGCCTAACTCTTGCTCTGGCGTTGCAACACGGAAGTAAGGTACGAACTCTTTATCGTGACGCACGGTTGCACGGTAGTTATCGCGACCTTGGGCTGCCATTGCAGTTATAAGCTCTCGCCATTCTTCTTTTGGTGCCGGAGGCGGGAATAACATGGCTTCAATTATGGCGCTGGCGTAAATACCTAGGCTGCGTTTAGCCAGCTTAGGCATACCGAATTTATAGCGAATAGTTTCGCCTTGCTCAGTTACACGGAAGCCGCCGTCTAGCGAGCCAGGAGGCTGAGAGTAAATGGCAGCATGTGCTGGCAAGCCACCACGACCAATTGTACCGCCACGGCCGTGGAATAGCGTCAGGCTTACGTCAAACTCATCAGCAATCGCAACCAAGGCTTCTTGTGATTGGTATTGAGCCCAGCCCGCAGCAAGTGCACCTGCGTCTTTGGCTGAATCTGAATAACCAATCATAACGAATTGACGACCTTTAACGTAACCGCGATACCAGTCGATAGATAGAAGTTTGCGCATTACGTCAGGCGAGTTGTTCAAATCGTCTAGCGTCTCGAACAATGGCGCCACTGGCATTGGCCAATCTACACCACTTTCTTGAAGTAGCAGCTGAACGGCCATAACGTCCGATGGCTCACTGGCCATAGAGATAATATAGATACCAAAACCGTGTTTGCTGTGCTTCGCAATTACCTTACAGGTATCAAGCACTTCTTTCACGTCATCAGACGCATCCCATTGAGCAGGGAATAGCGGGCGTTTTGAGCCAAGCTCGCGCAATAAGAACGCTTGCTTGTCGGCTTCGCTCCACTGAGCATAATCACCAAGACCTAGGTAGCGTGTTAGTTCGCTGAAAACGTCTGCATGACGTTCAGAGTCCTGACGCACGTCAAGGCGCAGAAGGTGAATGCCAAATACACGAGCACGACGAATAGTGTCTAGCAGCAGACCGTTTGCTACAACTTGCATTCCGCAGTCTAACAGTGACTGGTAGCAAAGCATCAGTGGTTCAATTAGCTCATCATCACTTTCAACCCAGTTTGAAGTATCTGGGTTTTTACCTGCTAAGTAGTCGCTAATGCCATCGCGGGTTGCGATGAACTTGTCCACAAGTGGACGAAGAAGGGCGCGGTACGGCTCGTTGGCGTCGCCGACTTTTTCGCGTAACGCGTCGTTGCAGTCGTACATTGAAAGCTCAACTTGCAAGCGATCAAGATCAATCGCGAAAAGCTTGGCCGCACGTTTTCTAGCAAGTAATAATACTTGCTCAGTCACTTTTGACGTTACAAATGGGTTGCCGTCTCTGTCGCCGCCCATCCAAGAGCTAAACTGAACGGGAGACGCATCTAGTGGCAGTGATACTTCGTAATCTTCATTTAGGCGACCATCAAGCTCGCGCATGAAGTCTGGCACTGCTTCCCATAATGAGTTTTCAATAACAGAGAAGCCCCAGCGTGCCTCATCAACAGGTGTTGGACGTACTGAACGAATTTCTTCAGTGTGCCAAGCCTGTGCAATAAGGTCAGCAATACGGGTTTCAATTTTCTTACGCTCAACATCATTAAGCGACTCTTGGTGAATAGCCTGAAGGCAGTTCGCCAATTCTTTATGTTTGTGAATAAGTGTACGGCGCGTAACCTCAGTTGGGTGCGCGGTCAGTACAAGATCGATGTTCAGTTTTGCAACCGCATCCTGCACTTTTTCAGCTGTTAATTCAGCTTTATCTAGGTGTTTAAATAGTGCATCAATAGACGCATCAACATTCATTGCCGCATTGTATTCTTGCTCAGCAATGTTGCCCAAATTCAAGAATTGTGCGAATGCACGGCCAACAGTAAGCAAATCGCTGTCAGACATTGTTTTGAAAGTTTCTTTCAGTTCTTCGCTACATGTAGCGTCTCCTTGATAAGAAGCTCGGCCGCCTTTACGAATCTTTTCAATACGGTCTAGCCACTCTTGACCCAATTGATTTTTGATTGTTTCACCTAAGGTTTTACCTAGGTATCGAACGGTATCTTTCAGTTCAGCATCGTAGTGTGTTTGCATGCTATCCTCCTAAATATATGGCCTTAACCATACTGTGTCCTTTGCGACTTGTCTAACCACTTTCGGTTATAATTTACAACATTTTGATACTTTTGCACCCTAGTTAACATTGCTCAAAGCAAGATATTTTGTGGTGTGATACACTCTTGCACCGGAAAATGCAGAAACATTCTCGCGTTATGCGTTTTGTTTGAAATTTGTACTGCATTTGTAATTTAATTTCAGGAGTTCTTGTGACTGATACATTCAATACAGTAGAAACCCAAGCAAGTTACGGCATTGGTTTTCAAATGGGTCAACAATTACAATCAAATCCGTTTGACGGACTAGCGATTGATGCTGTTGTAGCTGGCCTAAAAGACGCCTTCGCAGGTCAAGCACCTCAGGTTGATAACGACACACTACGTGATGCGTTTGGCGAAATTCACAAGCGTATGCAAGCGGCTAAAGAAGAAGCGAGCAAAGCGGTTATTGAAGAAGGCACAAAGTACCTTGAAGAAAACGCGAAGCGTGACGAAGTAACGGTAACTGAATCTGGTCTTCAGTACGAAGTAATTGCTGAAGGTGACGGTGAAACACCGGTTGCATCTAGCACAGTACGCGTTCACTACCACGGTACGCTTATCAACGGTACTACATTCGACAGCTCTTACGAGCGTGGCCAGCCAGCTGAATTCCCAGTAGGCGGCGTAATTAAAGGTTGGACTGAAGCGCTACAGCTTATGAAAGTAGGTGCTAAGTATCGCCTATACGTGCCACACGATCTTGCTTACGGTGAGCAAGGTGCGGGTGCAGCTATTGCACCATACAGCACGCTTATCTTTGACGTAGAGCTTCTAGACGTTCTAGGTTAATGTGTTGTTCACAGGTGTGCAGTTCTGTACACCTGTGTTCCATTTTTTCTTATTCATAGTTCATAACGTTTTAAAAACTAGCCCGCACTTCGTTGAATTTAGCGATATGGCCTAATGTTTCTTTTTCCTATCTCTTTTCTTCTCTGTCTTTTCTCGTAAATACAAAGCAAAGCTAAATTTGGCACGTTGTTTCATTGGTGTCGCCTTGCGTTTGCGATATGCTAGGTTTCATCTGCTCCGAGTTGTTATCAGTGGCTTCGGCATTACAATAGCCCCACGCTCAAATAAGGAAAATTATTATGGTTATCAAGCCTAAAGTGAGAGGCTTCATTTGTACAAACGCGCACCCTGTTGGCTGTGCAACGGCGGTTGACGAACAAATTGCTTATGTAGAAGCAAAAGGCGACTTAGGCGAAGGCCCTAAAAATGTATTGGTTATTGGTAGCTCTACGGGATACGGCCTAGCATCACGCATTACTTCTGCGTTCGGCTATGGCGCTAAAACGCTGGGTGTGTGTTTTGAAAAAGCACCAACGGAACGTAAAACGGGTACTGCCGGTTGGTACAACACCGCTGCATTCCACGAAAAAGCCAAAGCAAAAGGCTTGTATGCAGAAACTATTAATGGCGATGCGTTTTCCGATGAAATCAAAAATGAAACCATCGAAAAAATCAAAGCTGAAATGGGCAAGGTTGATTTGGTCATTTATAGCCTTGCATCCCCGCGTAGAACCGACCCAGAAACAGGCGTAACGTATAAATCTACGCTTAAGCCTGTAGGGCAGGCGTACACTACGAAAACCTACGATACTGATAAAGACAAAGTGCATGAAGTATCGCTAGAGCCAGCCAACGACGAAGAAATCCTTAACACCATCAAAGTGATGGGCGGTGAAGATTGGGAACGTTGGATGGACTTTTTACGTGAAGCCGATGTGCTTGCTGAAGGCTGTAAAACCACCGCATATACCTATATCGGTAAAGAACTAACATGGCCTATTTATGGTCAAGCGACGATTGGTAAAGCGAAAGAAGACCTAGATCGCGCTGCCGCAGCCATTATTGGTAAAAACAGTGATTTGCTTGTGCAAGCCAATGTGAGCTCGTTGAAAGCACTGGTAACGCAGGCAAGCTCAGCCATTCCTGTAATGCCTCTGTATATTTCACTTATTTACAAAGTGATGAAAGAGGAAGGCACCCACGAAGGGTGCATTGAGCAGATTCATGGCTTGTTCACACAGTGCCTGTTCGGCAATACACCAACGTTAGATGAAGCAAATCGCTATCGCATGGATGGCAAAGAAACTAACGACGCAACACAGGCAAAAATTAAGGCGCTATGGGATCAAGTGACACAAGAGAACTTTCATGACTTAAGTGACTACAAAGGTTACAACCATGAGTTCTTAAAACTGTTCGGTTTTGACATTTCAAGTGTTGATTACGACAGTGAAGTTGACCCAATGGTTAATTGGTAAAACCTAAACTTACCATTAATTAACCTAATGCTTATATGCGCAAAAGCCGTCTGATTTGACGGCTTTTTTGTACCTGATTACAAGTTGATACGGCGTATGGATTCGCAAAATGTAAATGAATAAGACCAAAGGTTTACATTAAATTGTAGAAAAATTTGCCTTTATCTTGAAATAGCGTGGCACAAACGTATGGGTTAATGCTAAAATCCCGAAATTAAGTAGGGGTCTTTTCTGCCTCTACCAAAACAGCAGTAGCGATTGCAGCTACACAACAACAATAATAAGTGTAAATTTCTGCTGGTGGTCTATAAAGAAAGGGCGAATTAAGCGTCCGCAAAAGGAATTATGCGTTACGGCTTCATAACAGGCTGACCGTAGCAATTGCAGCAAGTTCCATCAATCAACAACGAAAAGGTGTTCTACACCTGTTAATAGTGCGTTTTTGCATGCTGACAGGCAGGTTTTCTGCGGTCATGCAAAAGGGTATTTCTATTAGAGTAGTGCGATTACATATGATAAAAATCAAGAAAGGTCTCGACCTCCCAATTGAGGGAGCGCCAAAGCAGGAGATTGCTGATGCATCTGCTGCAACGCGCGTTGCCATTCTGGGAGAAGAATATGTGGGTATGCGCCCTACCATGCACGTCCAAGTTGGCGATGTAGTGAAGAAAGGTCAGGTGCTTTTTGAAGACAAAAAGAACCCTGGCGTTAAATTCACTGCCCCAGCAGCGGGTGAAGTGGTAGAGGTTAACCGTGGTGCAAAACGTGTTCTTCAGTCTGTAGTTATCAAAGTGAACGGCAGCGATGCTGTAACTTTTGATAAAATTGCAGCTGACCAGATCGCGAGCGCTTCACGCGAGCAGCTTCAGTCAATCCTTGTAGAGTCAGGCATGTGGACAGCGTTCCGTACACGTCCATTTAGCAAATCTCCTAAGCTAGACTCTGTTCCAAGTTCAATTTTCGTTACAGCAATGGATACCAATCCACTAGCAGCAGATCCTGCAGTGATTATTGCTGAGCGCCAAGACGATTTCGTAAATGGTCTTAAAGCATTAACGCAATTGAGCGGTGGCAAGACTTACGTTTGTAAAGCGGCAGGTGCATCTGTTGCTACTGGCGATGCGGCAGTTGATGTTGAAGAATTTGGCGGTCCTCACCCTGCGGGCCTACCGGGTACTCACATCCACTTCCTTGATTCTGCTGGCATGAACAAAACGGTTTGGCACATCAACTACCAAGACGTTATGGCAATTGGTGCATTGCTGACCTCTGGCGAGCTAGATAACCGTCGTGTTATTTCACTTGCAGGTCCTGCAGCAACTAACCCACGCCTAGTGCGCACCGTAATGGGCGCAGACTTGACCGAGCTTACTGCTAACGAGCAAGTAGACGGTGAAGTACGTGTTATCTCTGGTTCTGTACTTAGCGGTACGACAGCGATGGGCGTTCACGGCTTCCTTGGTCGTTTCCACACCCAAGTTTCACTACTAAAAGAAGGTCGCGAGAAGAAATTGTTCGGTTGGATCCTACCTGGTTCAAACCAACACTCAGTGACTCGTGCTTACTTAGGTCACCTAAGTGGCGGCAAGAAATTTGATATGACAACAACTACCAATGGTTCTGAACGTTCTATGGTTCCAATTGGTAATTACGAACGCGTTATGCCCCTAGATATCATTCCTACGCTTCTGCTTAGGGACCTGATTTCTGGTGATACTGACGGTGCTCAGACGTTGGGTTGCTTAGAGTTGGACGAAGAAGATTTGGCATTGTGTACTTATGTATGCCCTGGCAAATACAACTACGCTCCTATCTTACGCGACTGTTTGACCACGATAGAGAAAGAGGGTTAAGTCATGGGTTTAAAAGCGTATTTAGAAAAGATCGAACCAAACTTCGAACCAGGTGGTAAGCATGAAAAGTGGTATGCGCTTTACGAAGCTGCGGCGACCATTTTCTACACCCCAGGTAAAGTAAATAAAGCTAACACGCACGTGCGTGACAGCATTGACCTTAAGCGCATCATGATCATGGTATGGATGGCAACATTCCCAGCTATGTTCTTTGGTATGTATAACATTGGTTTCCAAGCGCAAGAAGCAATTGCTGCTGGCGCAGGAACACTACCTGATACGTGGCAAGCAGGCCTATTCGCTGCCCTTGGCGGTGACTTGGCAAATGCGGGTACACTAGGTCTATTCTTCTATGGCGCATGTTTCTGGCTGCCAATCTACGCGGTAACGTTCGCGGTAGGTGGTTTCTGGGAAGTATTGTTCGCGTCTGTGCGCAAGCACGAAGTTAACGAAGGTTTCTTCGTTACATCGGTACTATTCGCACTAACACTTCCAGCTACTATTCCTCTATGGCAAGTTGCACTAGGTATTACCTTCGGTGTTGTAATTGCTAAAGAAGTATTCGGTGGTACAGGTCGTAACTTCCTTAATCCAGCATTGTCTGGTCGTGCATTCCTTTACTTTGCGTATCCTGCGCAAATTTCAGGTGACCAAGTATGGGTAGCGGCAGATGGTTATTCTGGTGCAACGTCTCTAAGCCAAGCGGCTTCAGGCAACCTTGATTACGCGAACATGGATCAGTGGATGAACAGCTTCATCGGTACTATCTCAGGTTCAGCGGGTGAGGTGTCTACCCTTGCTATTATTCTTGGTGGCTTGTTCATCATGTACATGCGTATAGCAAGCTGGCGCATTGTTGCTGGTGTAGCAATTGGTGTGGCGTTCTTCGCAACCTTGCTAAACCTAATCGGCAGCGATACGAACCCTATGTTTGCAATGCCTGCTCATTGGCACTTTGTTGTTGGTGGTCTTGCTTTTGGTATGTTCTTTATGGCGACAGACCCAGTTTCTGCGTCATTCACAAACCAAGGTAAGTGGGCTTACGGTATCTTCATTGGTTTCATGACGGTACTAATCCGCGTCCTAAACCCAGCCTTCCCTGAAGGTGTAATGCTAGCAATTCTATTTGCTAACTTGTGGGCGCCACTGTTCGACTATTTCGTCGCACAAAGCAATATCAAGCGGAGGGTAGCACGTGTCGGCTAAGAAAGAATCTTTAGGCAAAACGGTAGGTATTGTTGTTGCCGTATGTTTAGTTTGTTCAATTGTTGTTTCTGGTGCGGCTGTTGGCCTTCGCTCTCTACAACAAACAAACGCAGCTCTAGATAAAAAGAGCAACATTCTTAATGCTGCAGGCCTTTATGAAATGGGCATGAGCAATAGCGCAATTGAAAGCACGTACAGCGAGCGAGTAGAACAGCGTTTTGTTAATCTTGACGAAGGTACTTTCGTAGAAGCGCCTAAGCCAGATTACGATATGTATAAAGCAGCCAAAGAAACTGAGTACAGCACAAAGGTAACTAACAGCAATGTTGGTTTCCAACGCCGCCCTAACGTGGCAAGTGTTTACTTAGTTCGCGACGACGCAGGTGATGTATCTCGTATCATCCTTCCTGTTCACGGCAGCGGCCTTTGGGATCTTATGTACGGTTTCTTAGCGGTAGACGCAGACGGCCAAACGGTTCGCGAGCTTATTTACTATCAGCAAAAAGAAACGCCAGGACTAGGTGGTGAAGTGCAAAACCCTGCTTGGCAGGACAAATGGGACGGCAAAGAGCTTTACGAGAATGGCGAAGTTGCTATTCGCGTAGTGAAAAATGCTAACCCTAGCAATCCTCACACTATCGATGCGCTTTCAGGTGCAACCCTAACCAGCAACGGTGTTGAAAACACTATTCGTTACTGGGTAGGCGAGCAAGGCTTCGGCCAGTTCCTGAAGAACCAAGCATGGCGTTCATAAGGGAAGTCTCATGGCAGATACTAAAGAAATGAAAAAGGCCCTCTTTGGGCCAATCCTGGACAACAACCCGATCGCCCTACAGGTGTTGGGTATCTGTTCAGCACTGGCAATTACTACTAAGCTGGAAACAGCATTGGTAATGTCGCTTGCGCTTACAAGCGTTGTAGCGTTCTCAAACTTGTTTATTTCACTAATTCGTAACCAGATCCCATCTAGCGTTCGAATTATTATCCAGATGACCATCATTGCATCGTTGGTAATCGTTGTTGACCAAATTCTGAAAGCGTATTCGTATGAAATATCGAAGCAGCTGTCGGTATTCGTTGGTCTGATTATTACTAACTGTATCGTAATGGGTCGTGCTGAAGCTTACGCCATGAAGAGCCCACCTCTGATGAGCTTCCTTGATGGTATTGGTAACGGCTTGGGTTACTCTTTCATTCTAATTGTTATTGGTACAATTAAAGAGCTATTTGGTTTCGGTACTATTTTAGGTTTCGAAATCCTTCCACTGGTTCAAAACGGTGGCTGGTATCAGGGTAACGGTTTGTTAATCCTACCATTCAGCTCATTCTTCTTAATCGGCGGTATGATTTGGTTTATCCGTACTATCCGTCCAGAGCAAGTAGAGCCTAAGGAGTAAGTCATGGAACATTATTTGTCGTTATTTGTTCGCTCAATTTTCGTTGAGAACATGGCGTTATCACTTTTCTTAGGTATGTGTACATTCCTAGCGGTATCTAAGAAAGTTAAAACTGCTATGGGTCTTGGTGTTGCAGTTATCGTGGTACTAGGTATCTCTGTACCCGTTAACCAAGTTATTTATGTAAACATTCTTGCTCCAGGCGCACTAGCATGGGCAGGTTTCCCAGAAGCTGACCTAAGCTTCCTTAACTTCCTAACGTTTATCGGTGTTATCGCGGCGTTGGTACAGATTCTAGAGATGAGCTTAGACAAGTTCTTCCCTGCGCTTTACAACGCACTAGGTATCTTCCTTCCGCTAATTACCGTTAACTGTGCAATCTTCGGTGGTGTGGCGTTTGCGGTACAGCGTGAATACAACTTCACTGAAAGCATCGTTTACGGCGTTGGTAGTGGTATGGGCTGGGCACTAGCAATTGTATTGCTAGCGGCAGTACGTGAAAAGCTGAAGTATGCTGATATGCCTGATGGTGTTCGTGGTCTTGGTTCTGTATTCATGATCGCTGGCCTAATGGCACTTGGCTTCCAGTCATTCACTGGTATTCAGCTGTAATAGAGCTCGGGAGCATATAAATGAATAACGTAGAAATATTTCTTGGCGTCGGCATGTTTATTGCCATCGTATTGGCGCTAGTATTTATCATTATGTTTGCCAAGTCTAAATTGGTACCAAGTGGTGATGTAACTATCACTATCAATGGTGACCCAGACAAGGCAATCAAAACTGCACCGGGTGGCAAACTACTTGGTGCACTAGCTGACGCAGGTTACTTCGTATCGTCTGCGTGTGGCGGCGGTGGCTCGTGTGGCCAGTGTCGTGTAGATGTACACTCAGGTGGCGGTGAAATCCTGCCAACTGAACTAGACCACATCACCAAAGGTGAAGCGCGCGAAGGCTGCCGTCTTTCATGTCAGGTTGCTATTAAGCAAGACATGGAAATTGAGCTGGAAGAGTCGGTATTTGGTGTTAAGAAGTGGGATTGTGAAGTTATCTCTAATGATAACAAAGCAACCTTCATCAAAGAACTTAAGCTTAAAATTCCAAACGGTGAAAGTGTACCTTTCCGTGCAGGTGGTTATATTCAGATTGAAGCGCCAGCGCACCACGTTAAGTACAAAGAGTTCGATATTCCTGAAGAATACCGCGGTGACTGGGAGCGTTTTGGCTTCTTCGACATCGAGTCTAAAGTAGACGAAGAGACTATTCGTGCTTACTCAATGGCGAACTACCCAGAAGAAGAAGGCATTATTATGTTGAACGTGCGTATCGCTACGCCGCCACCTAATAACCTAAGCCTACCTGCTGGTAAAATGTCATCGTACATTTGGAGCCTGAAAGAAGGTGACAAAGCGACTATCTCTGGTCCATTCGGTGAATTCTTCGCGAAAGAAACTGAAAACGAAATGGTATTCGTAGGTGGTGGTGCAGGTATGGCCCCAATGCGTTCTCACATCTTCGATCAGCTTCGTCGCCTTAAGTCTAAGCGTAAGATGAGCTTCTGGTACGGTGCACGTTCACTTCGTGAAATGTTCTATACAGAAGACTTCGACGAGCTAGCAGCAGAAAACGATAACTTTGAGTGGCATGTAGCACTTTCTGATCCTCAGCCAGAGGACAACTGGGAAGGTTACACTGGGTTTATCCACCAAGTACTTCTTGAGAACTACTTGAAAGATCACCCTGCACCAGAAGACTGTGAGTTCTACATGTGTGGACCACCTATGATGAACGCGGCCGTAATCAACATGCTTAAAGATTTAGGTGTTGAGGACGAAAACATCATGCTAGATGACTTCGGTGGCTAGGCGTTTAATTTAAGAGCTACTCGCTTAAAAGTTATTAAGCATATTAAAAGGGGCGTAAGCCCCTTTTTCGTTGAAGCAAAACGCAGAATGCACATAATAGCGATTGAATAATGTGCATATTAGCTAAGGACAACATCGTGATTCGATTTGCTATTCGAATTTTCCTCGCCTTTGTTGCGGTAGGTATTCTACTTCTCGCAAGCTGTAGCGACGAAAAAACGCCTGTAGTACACCTGCAAGGGCAGACAATGGGCACAACCTACAACGTTAAGTACCTTGTAGCGGAGACACCGGTAGAAGGCTTACAAGCTGAAATAGATGCCCGTCTTGTTGAGGTTAACAAGATGATGTCTACTTACGACCCAACGTCAGAACTATCAAGGTTCAATCAATATCGCTACACCGACAATTTCGCCGTATCACCAGATACGCTAACCGTAGTTAACGAGGCATTACGCTTGGCTAACCTTAGTGGCGGAGTACTTGATGTTACCGTTGGCCCATTGGTTAATTTATGGGGGTTTGGCCCAACTAAGCGCCCTGAAAAAGTACCAAGCCAGACAGACATCGACGATATTCGCGAATATGTGGGTTATAAGAAGCTGTCAACCACGCCTACAGGCTTAAAGAAAAGTCACCCAATGCTTTATGTCGACCTGTCGACTATTGCAAAAGGTTTTGGCGTTGATGAAGTGGCGGAGATCCTAGAAAACCACAACATTGAAAACTACCTTGTAGAAATAGGTGGTGAAATGCGTGTGAAAGGTGAACGAGGCGACGGCAGTGAGTGGCTGATTGCCATTGAAAAGCCAGTTACCACTGAACGTGCTGTTCAAAAAGTTGTCTCAATAGGAGAAAACGCGGTTGCTACATCAGGTGACTATCGCAACTATTACGAAGAAGACGGCGTTCGTTATTCGCATCTAATCGACCCCACAACGGGCAAACCTATCTCACATAACCTGGTTTCGGTTACGGTAATTCATCCTTCTTCAATGACGTCTGATGGTTTGGCTACGGCGTTTAATGTAATGGGATGGGAACAAGCGATAGCGGTTGCTGAGCAAGAACAACTCGCTGTATTCCTCATTCGTCGCACAGAAGACGGATTTGAAGAGTATGCATCGCCAGAATTTGATAAACTGGTCACAGTTCATAATTAGGGGGTAGCAATGTCTACATTCATTCTTGCTTTTGGTTTCTTTCTAACAATGGTACTGGCTATGGCCGTAGGTTACCTTTTTCAGAAAAAATCAATCTCTGGAAGCTGTGGTGGCTTAGGTGCACTAGGTATTGAAAAAGCCTGTGGACCGTAAAAAGTCGCGCATGGAAAAAGAAGAAGCCCGCCAGAAAAAACTAAACGAGTGGAAGCAGAACCAAATTTTGTAATGCTTAACCCATCGTTGGTTTAAGGTTTAAAAGCGCTGTTTGATACTAATCGACAGCGCTTTTTTGTTCTGTGAGTATATCTATCTAGCTCGTTAACGTTGAGTTCTATTGAAGTTGCCGAACGATATCCATTGATTGATGAAGAACCCTAATTATTCTGATACCGTATTTGAACTTTCTAAAAACGATCATATGTTTATTCACATAGCTAGAAAAACACCCCCATTTAATATCATTTCTCGGTATAGCTAACGCCGAGTTGGCATCGTTTGCAAGCTCGATAAATCTTGACTCAAGGTCATCTAAATAATTATTGCGTTGCTCCTTGCCCCAGTACTCTTCGGTATAAACACCGATCTCATATAGATCATTGGCAGCAGCTTTTGAAACGCGGAATTTAGTCACTATCTACTATCTAGCCGTTTCTTAAGAGAGTCCATTGAAAAATTAATGTCGTCTTCACTTTGTTCTCCTTCTTCAATCAAGAGCCTCAGCGCATTTAACTTTGACGATGCGTCTTGTTCTTGAAGCAGTCTCAATGCAGCGCGAATTACCTCGCTTTGATTGTTATAATTGCCTGAACTTACCATCGCTTCGATAAATTCGCTCATACTTCTACTTGGTTGAAATGTAATTGTTCTAGCCATATGACAAACCCTGTAAGTAAATTACTTACAATATAGCCGGATCGTCTCACACTCGCAATTACGCCTAAGTAAAAGTAAGCGTTATTAATGGGCTTATTTGTATTAATTCCTGTTCAACATTGCCTTGAATCATGCGTGTGAGGCATCAATCTTATCAAGAATCGACAACGACATAGTGTAATTAAACGCTATTGATAATATACTGTCTTTTTGTACAGTTTCGTGTGAGCACGTTAAGCTCAAAGGCAGGTAATGCGAAAAATTATCCACGTCGACATGGATTGTTTTTACGCCGCAGTTGAAATGCGCGACAACCCAGCCTTGCGCGATA
>JYMV01030696.1_pt1 | contig 56601 bp, 50 predicted proteins | sample 338911 | NCBI WGS metagenome assembly JYMV01 (sample SAMN03354496, study PRJNA234377) | hydrothermal vent metagenome | biome: Deep sea; feature: Hydrothermal plumes at the Eastern Lau Spreading Center, Western Pacific Ocean; material: Seawater | place: Tonga | collected 2009 | depth 2000 m m | reverse complement strand
CGCGAATGTCTTCTGCAATTCGAAAGCTTTCATTTTTGTCTTTAATTGGCACATAAATAGCGGCTGCATTTTTAGAAGAAGAGGCTAGGGTTCCCTGTAACATTGGAAGACGTGCTATTGCCTCAGCAATTTTCCCCGCTTTCTCTTGAGACGCCGGAGCGTTTGGCATCATCCAAGAAAACTTAAGCTCGCCACTGTCGCCCTGAGTTATGTTGTCAACCGTTGAAAACGACATGACATCTTGAGCAATTACACCCTCAGTGTTCAATATATGCTGAGAAACCTTGTCTATTGCGCTTAGATTCTCTGGTGTGTAGATGCCTTTATTGGTACTTAAAGCAGCATTATGAGTGGCTGTGTCATTGGCTGGTGATGCTATAACCCCCACCACTATCGCGTCGTGCATAGCAAAAGTATGCTTCACATCGTTATGAAAGACGCGGGCAGGATGATTGGCTTCAAGCATATTCTCTGGGTCGGTGTCTATCGTAATTAGCCGCATTTGATAAGCGCAAAAGACAACAGCCAACAGTAAAGCGGCATAAACCCACTTACCTTTCCGGGTAGAGAGGAACAGTAATTTTTCAATAACTGCCGTGAACATAGCTATGAACTCCTACTAGGAAATACATTGATTCCCTCTAATCGTGATACGACTGGGTTAACTCCATCCACTGTGTTTCCTTGGCGTGTTGAGTGGCGCTCCACTTTCACAAACCATGACCTTTGATCTGCAGAACATTTCACAACGCCTACCTGCGTTAGCAAAAACAATGGGTACATTTATGGGCCACAGCGTTTATGGGACACAGTATTAAATTAGATTACTCTAATATATAAATAATCTAATGTATTTTTAGAAAAGATCAAGAGCAATGCGACGAGTAACACAGAGAAAAGAAAAGTGTTTGTAAAACGCTACACACCACCGAGAAAAAACTACATACCTACTCAACCTTAGTTTTTCAAATACGAGCTACCCGCTGTCCAAAAATAAAAATAATCTTTAAAAATCAGTAATTTAAGGTTTGGCACAGATCACGCATACATTAGACTAACGGATAAATACAGAACGCAGTTTGTAGCTAGGATAGCTTTAGCGACGGAGAGGCCAAATTGCGTAGATGACAAATACTGAAGGTGACGACATGGGAAGTGCATGGAGTGTGTCACCAAGGAAAAACGGATGTGTCAGTATTGTAGCTAATGGATGCCTGTAGAAGATTCGTTAAATTGCTGGTCGATGATGAGGTTAGGTAAAAGACAACCTAATTAAACTCGCAGGATGCAAGGCACTTGTTTCATAAGGATTGCAAACAAGCTCTGAGTACCTACATCGCAAGCACCGACAGTGATGTCTCGTGCAGCAAGGGATTGTTGACCCAATTTGGATTCGTTGAATGTACGTGTGTGTTGCTTCAGCGAGACCATAGTGAGGACACTGGTAATGTCGTCGATGTTATTAGTGAGTTGTCATCCGACGACTACCCTCTCCCCTCAAAGGCCCATCCCGGCCTTTACATACCTCTGATTTTGGCCCGCCTTTGGCGGGCATTTTTTTATCTTCATTTGTGATAAAATTGCGTTGATTCTTTATCGCCTAACAAAAGGGCTACCTGCGTGCTTTCGCCGTCTGCATCTACTATCGTTTTTAGAGTTCTTTTTTGTGCGTTGCTCGCTACGTCTGTTGGCCAAAGCGTAATGCTTACCACACTCCCTTCTATGGGGCGACAGGCGAACCTTTCTGAATTCCACATTGCCACTATTATGTCTAGCTCTGCACTTATCTTTGCGTTCGGTACGAATGTGTGGAGCAAAGTCGCTAAGCGTGCGGGCTTTAAACGTATTTTAATGGTTGGTCTGTCGGGTTATAGCTTGGGCACATTTGCCTTCGCTAGTGCATGGATGGCAGGATTTTCTGGCATTATAAGCGGCACCAATTTGTTTTTGGCATTGTTGATAAGCCGAAGTCTGCAATCAACCATTATGTCTGCAACTCCGCCTTCTGCGGTAGGTTACGCCGTCGCCATCAGTACGCCCCAAAGTCGAGTAAGTGCAATCAGCAAAGTCACCTCTGCAAGCAACGTAGGGCAAATTGTGGGGCCCGCCTACGCTGGGCTTTTAGTCGGTTTTGGCTTATTAGCACCGTTGTACATCATCGTTTTGCTAACCTTGCTGGCGCTTACATTGGTATATTTTAAGCTACCTGTTCTGCCGCCTATGTCTCAGCAAAAAAACGCTCAGCAGACTAGCGACAATAACCAAGCGCCTAGCAAAGTACCTTATGTATTCGTCGCTGCATGTATTTGTGTATTTTGCGCAATGGCTATGATGCAGCAATCACTGGGTTTCTTTTTTATCGATTTTTACGACTATTCACCCGTAGACGCTGCTCGGCAAGTGGGTTTCGCGATGATGGTCAGTGCTGCCGCGTCTCTTACAGCCCAATTTGGGTGGGTACAAAAAGGCCGAATAAGCAAAGAAGCGATGATCACTATCGCGCTTCCGCTATTGGGCTTAGCCTACTTGCTGCTCTTTCTTCAACATTCGTTATTTATGCTTTATGCGGCCATGACATTAATGGGTTTAGGTATGGGAATGGCCTACCCATCTTTGGCAGCTGCAGCAACGACCTACTGCGCCCCCTCTCAACAAGCCACTATCACTGGGTTAATTACAGCGACTACTGCCATGGGCTACGTAATAGGTCCGCCACTGGCAGCTTTCATTTACCAACTGGATATCGCGCTTCCGTTCGCTATAGCGTCAGTGCTAATCGCAGCAACCACGTGCGTCGTCTACATAACATTGAAAAGAATTAGACACGTTGGCTAGGGCCTGTTAACCGTTGCTATACATTTGGCCCAATTCGTCATCAAAGCTAAACAGGCCTTAGCGAATTAATGTCAGCCTGACAGGTGACAGGAATACGCCTATTTCAAAGGTATCTATTTTTTTACCTTTTATTTTTAAAAAAGCGGAACCTTTTTATAATTAGGCTATCTTAACTTATACATGAAGTCGTTGAGTGTGCGTCTTTGTGGTGTGTAAATGTGTTTTCCAGGTTATGTTGTGGTTTTTTAAGGGGCTTTTTAGCCCCTTTTCTTTTGCTCTAATCTTTCCTTTTCCAGTGCGTATTCCTCGCTTATTGTTATAGTACTAATCCAACGTACACCTATCTATTTTATTTGTATTAGTTTCTCTCAAGACCGGTCAGTTAATCTAAAAAATAGAACTAAACAATCCTGATCATTTCACCTTTAGAAATAGAAATGAGAATTATTTCCAAATAGAATGACTACTCAAGATCACAGGAGTAAGCTAATGTCTAAACCGCAACCTCGCAGAGCTATTGTCACCCAATCAGTCCGAATTACCCCAAATATGCAGCGTGTACACCTTAGTGGGGAAGACCTTCTTACCTTTCCCTCGGTTACTGCAGGTGCGTACATCAAACTTATGTTCGACCTAGAAGGAAACCCGCTGAAACGCCCCACAGATACGAGCCAAGTGGCAATGCGCACCTATACGGTTGCGCACTTTGACGCAGAGAAGCCTGAAATGATTCTGGATATGGTTATCCATGCCGATGGTGGTAAAACTGGCCCTGCGTCGGAATGGGCGACAAGTACAAAGCCTGGCGACATCATCACGCTCGCAGGGCCCGGTTCTAGTAAGGGACTCAGCGAGCAATATGATTGGATACTGTTGGCTGGCGACATGACAGCGCTTCCTAGTATTAGAAATCACCTCGCCGAGCTTCCTGTGCAAACCAAAGGCTACGCCGTGATTAAAATTGAAGACGAAAAGGATGCGGTTACACTTAAGAAGCCCGAAGGAGTAACGGTGATATGGGAACATGAGCAATCTTTACCTTCCCGCCTTGACCAGTTAACTTGGCTCGACGGAACCCCCACAGTTTGGGTGGCGTGTGAATTTTCTGATATGCGGGCGATTCGGGCATGGCTCAAGGACGAAAAATCCGTGGCGCACGAGAATATTTATATTAGTAGCTACTGGAAGAAAGGCCGCAGCGAAGATCAACATAAAATAGAAAAAAGGCAGGACAGTGAAGCGTATGCTAAAACATTGGCTTAGTTGATGATTATGCTTCCTGTAGGCTTTGCAAGAACTTGTAAATTCTGCATAAAAACCAACTGTACGGTAGAATTTTCATAAACAATAAATTCAATACTTTCATACACCTACAAAATGGAACAGCATTTGCTGCTAAGAAAATAACTGGCCAATTATTCCGCCAGTTTTTTCAACCAATTGTTTGGATAAGGAGAGCAAGTTATGAACAGTGATCGTATTGAAGGTAATTGGAAAGAAATGAAAGGTAAGGTGCAGCAAAAGTGGGGCAAACTTACCGATGACGACCTAGATGTAATTGACGGTCGACGTGAAGAACTAGTAGGTAAGATTCAACAAGCTTATGGCAAAAGCCGTGACGAAGCTGAAAAAGAGGTCGATGGTTATTTTAATTAATCGCCGTCTTCAATATATGAATTAAGACACTGGCAGTATAACAATCTGGTATCACTGTATTGTTAATCTTTACTGCAACTAAAAGGGCCGCTGCATAATGCAGCGGCCCTTTTTATTTGTGTCAAAGTCAAGGGAGGTTATGCCCTTTGATTTTTTATCACTCTTCCGTCTTAGGCTGTAAGTTATCGCGAACTTCCCTTGCGTCAAAGCTCGTTGCCGACGTTGGACGCGTACCTTTGCCTATCTCAATGCTCAAGATACTTTCGATCTCACTTTGCTGAGAGCCCCCTACAAATACACCCGTTTCGAATTGGGTAGTAGGGTGGTAGGACGTTCTGCAAGTGAGCACACCGCATTCGGTAACCCGTGCATATCGCTGGCTAAAGCCTGCGGTAGGTGTGGTTTGCACGGTCTCTTTATCTACTAAGGTCTCTCGGTCAGTCACTACAAACCAGTCGTAACCTTCTAATAACGTAAGCTCGGCAGCACGGAGCATGGCGTAATCCATCGCCTTGCCTTTATCAGACCCCTTCGCTTTGAAATGCACGCGATATTGGGTATCACTCAACTTACTTTCCGTGTAGCCAAAGCCGCCTTTTTTGGCCTGTCTATAATCGGGTTGACTGGCGCAGCCCGCCATAATTAATACCGCAAGTACTAACATAATTTTAGTTTTCATCATTTACTCCTTCGGCCTTATCAGCTAGCCAAGTTGCTTCAATTGCGTTTTTCTCTTGCTCTCGGTTTAATGGCGCAGACGCCATCATCTTGTCTAACTCTTCTTCCATTACTTTAGCGCTAGTGGCGGTTTGATATTGACCTGCATTCTCACCTAGCTCGTCCAATTTGCTAGCGGCAAGCTGCCACGCACCTTGCTTATCTTTACAAGCAATCATTACATTTAGTTCATCTTTCGATGCGACTTCAGCCTGTCTACAGTAGTTAAACTCCGTATTTACGAAAGACAACTGTGGCGTAACCGTCACGCCTGAATCAAAGGTTGTTGCTTCGCCAGTTAGGTTACTGTCGAGTACCGATGATACTCTCGCCCAATGAGAAGGCTGCGTTGTTTCAGCGCCCTGTTGATTAAAGAACACTAAGCCCGCTAATACCGCCACACTCGCAGCTATTGCAAAAGGCCCCTTCCACTTCGTTTGTTTATGTGGCGCACTATTAGTTGAATTCGCTTTCTTTGGAAACGGCTTAACGTTTTCCGCAGAGCTTTGATTTACGGAGCTTTGATTTGCAGCGCTTGCGCTGGCTAAGCTTGCATCAGATGCCTGTACGCCGTTTGCCTGGCTTAACGGTTTTTCATCACTCAAAAGTGCCACGATTTCTTTAGGCAGCGCCACTGCTGTCGCTTTTTCTGCAGCCACCTTCACAACTCTATCCACTTCTGCAAGTGCGGCGAGTCGGTCAGAAACGGTAACATCGTGCGCTATCGCTTCACGAACCAGATCCATCTCAGCGGTATCTAACTCTCCATCTAAAAATGCTGAGAGTTTTTCGTCAGTTAAGATCACGATAGCACCTCGTTTTGACCATTTAGTAAGTTTGATATTTTTGCTCTCGCTCTGGCAAGACGGCTCATAATAGTGCCCGTCGGTACCTGCAACACTTCAGAAGCATCCGCGTAACTCATCCCTTGTACAGCAACCAAAGAAAGGGTTTCTCTTTGCTCACAGGGTAACTCATCCATAGCGCTTGAGACTTGTTTAAGCGTAATTGTCTGCGTTATAGCGTCATCTATGTCATTGCAGCTATTCGCCGATTGCGCTTCATAGGAAAGGGCATCAGTCGCATTGGTTCTAACTTTCTTCGCTCTGTAATCGTCTATCCAACAGTTGCGGCACACTCTAAATGCCCAAGCCATTAATGTAACTTGCTCAGGAAGCGGTTTACTCAATAGCCGTTCAAGCGTGTTCTGAAGTAAATCATCAGCATCATGCATGTTACCCGTCAACGAATATGCAAACTTTCGCAATGACGGGACGAGTTCAGTCAACTCATCTTTCATTTTCATGTACCTTTGTGAGGTTTCCCGTTATCTCTACCCTGTTAACGAGCCACTTTTGTTTTTATTCCACGTACTACGACCTATTTTTTTGCTGCACTGTATTGCACCGGTCTATGAGCCATCTAGACAAGGCGAATGTTTAACAGTCTAAAGGGTCGCATTGGAATTTTTCTTCTGTCTAATCGTCACTACACTGTAAGGTAGTGGTAAATGCCTGTTCGCCCTTAACGCACATTTAGAACAACGTTTGTGCACAATGAACCACAGGCTTCTAATAGAGGCTATGGCACAATTTATGCCATTCCTTCTTTAGGCACCGATCTGCCCCAACGTTAACGTAAAGGTAGTAAAATGAAGTACACACTCATTGTGGCGATTTTGAGTTTGATTGCGGCACCAATATCACAAGCCCAACTAGCAGGAACATTGAATCAAGTGGTGTCTCCTGTGCGTCCGATAATTGATAGAACCTCCTCCGACCTAAAGGCCATTCGCGAGGAAGCAAGACGAAAAGCACAATCATCTATCGAAGGCACCAGAGACTTATCAACAGTGGCGTCGGGCGTACTAAGCGACATTCCTGCCCCCCAATTTATCGCTCCTGCAGCAACCACTATTTTATCGACTTCAGGCCAGGTAGTTGTTAATGAAGTAGCGGTTGAAAGTGGCTTTCTGGCTGTCGAAAAAGAGTGGCTATTCCTAGGAGAAGAAGCCGACAAAGTACACTTTCAAGGTGCCAATATTGAAATACAAAAAGCTCAGTTTTTGCCCGCGCTCTCTCAGTGGCTTTTTAAAGTTAAAGTCACAGGAGATGAGGATGATGTGTCGTCTATTCGCAACAGTTTACCCCATAATTTGCAGTCTCAAATTGGTCGAAATCATATTTATTTATCACAGACCAAGCCCACTTCGAACGGGTCTTTTCAAGAGATAAGCAGTGAAAAGCTGGAAACCTGTCCAACCCCACTGCGCATTGGAATGGTTGATACTCATGTAGCGTCCAATCACCCACTGCTCTCACACGTTAATCTAACGCAAGCGTCTTTTATTGTTGGTCATAATCAAGATAGGAATCAGGAGCAAGATGGCAATGCGGGCAGCGAAACTGACGTTGCCTTTTCGTCAGACCACGGTACCGCAGTAGCCAGCCTATTGGCGGCGTCGTTGCCAAAGTCTAGCCAGGTGTTTAACGCCAGTGTGTTTTATTCGCGTAATAGTGTTAGCCAAGGCGCTACGCTGATGTCGTTAATTGAAGGTTTAAACTATCTTGCATCACAGCAGGTAGACGCCATAAACATGAGTCTTGCAGGTCCCGACAACCCTATTTTAGCGCGGGTTATAAATCAATTGGATAAGAGCGGTATTCAAATCATTGCTGCGGTGGGCAACGAGGGGCCAGCCTCTTTACCCTTGTACCCCGCGGCTTATACAGAAACATTGGGCATTACGGCCGTTGATAAATCTAATGTAATTTACCGGTGGGCAAACCAAGGGGATTACGTTGATTTTGCTGCGTTTGGCGTGTCGGTAAATGCCGCACATCCTAATGGAAAAACGATCAGGCAAACGGGAACCTCTATGGCTTCACCGCGCGCCACCGCTTTGTATGCATGCTTTTTGCGCGAAAAACAAGAAAGGAACGCTGCCTTGTTGAAACTTCAGCAGCTAGCTTTAGATGCAGGGGCTCCCGGACGAGACAGCGTATTCGGTTTTGGTGTGCTGCCTTAAATTAAGCGTGCTGTTCATTATAGAATTTATATTAACGCCCACTAAAAATGAACGTTAATGCCTAACTCAGCAATGGTTTCTTGATAATTTGCGCCATCGACACTAGAAGCAAAGTCTCCATATTGTGTAGACAGTTTAATATCAACATTGTTGTGAATGGCGTAATCGGCACTCATCTCAACAACGTGTCTGTCGTCTTCCCTGCCTATACCTCCATCTTGTTCTGAGGCGTAATCTCTTACATCTAATTGATAGGCAACCGTAAGCTTCAAGGGTTTACTAAACACCGCTAGAGGATAGGTGTACGCTAGATCCATCCCAATACTGGTGTAATCGAACACATTATTTTGGGCATCTTCATTTTGATACTTAAGTGCGATTTGGAAGAAGTCTTCCCCTTCGAAGAAGTAAAATAGGTCACTGCGCACAGCAGCTGCTTCACTATCTCGAATTGGCGCACCTTCAGGCGTGTTCTCGAATTGTTTATCGATAAGGTCGCTACTAACACGCAAGTAAGTGCGCTGCCCCAACAATTTTCCGACAGATAATCCAGACTGTTGATAGGTGAGGAAGTCACGCCCGTCTAGCTCAGCGCTAGCGTGATAGTAGTGCGCTCCTAGTTTGGCGAAGTCAAACGCATAGCTGGTGCTAGCGGACAGTGTGGTAAGGCCAAGATCGAACTCGCTTAGCGTTTGATAGTTGGTATTCGCCTGACTTACCGACAGTACATTTTCCCATTTCGCTGTGGGCTTCACCAGCACCTTTAGCTGAGCTTCTGACTGTACCGCGTCGTCGGCCACATCTGAATTCGTATCGAGCTCGCTAACGCTCACATTGCTATCAGAGCGGTACCCTAAATAGCCAGACCCTGAGAATGAAATCGTTTGGTGTTTTGCGTTTGTATGATTCGCATCTTCATCATTGTGCGAGTGACTGTCAGAGCCCGCATTAGCAGCGCTACTACCGAGTAAAACAGCTGCCACGGACGGCAATAGGCATTTGCGGCCGCCACGAATAAGGTTGTTTGTTGTTGATGAGTGTTGAAGTATTTGCGTATTCATTGTTGTTACCTACCACAGAGAAAGTGAAACTTAGCGATTGCTGTTTTTAAGGAGAGACGTGAGATTTGACTTGAGGTGCTCGCTTTAAGGAATGCACGATAGCGAGGCAGTGTATTCGCACCTGCAGCCTAGACCTTAAATAGCGGCTTGCCTTTCTATTTAGACAAGCCGCACTCAGACTTTAAGGTGGCTATTTAACGTGCTAGCTCAAGATTGCTCTACGCCCACCTAATGGTTTAGGCCTTTATATTAAAGGCCAAGCGCACCTGAAATACTTGAAGCTACGTTGTCGTTTACAGTGCTTGTTACGGCGCTTTCAACCGAACTCGCCACGGTATTATTTACGGTGCTTGCTACGGTGCTATCCACCGTATTTGCTACCGTGCCTTCTACCGTACCTTCTACCGTATTTCCTACCGTATTTCCTACCGTATTTGCGACTGTTGCTGACACAGTTTGCTCGACTGTATTTGAAACTGCGCCTTCTACAGAGCTATCCACCGTACTTGCTACCGTGCCTTCTACCGTATTTCCTACCGTGTCAATAATTGTTCCTTCGACAGCGGTGCCAACCATTCCGGTTACAGAACTGGTCACTGAGCTTGCTACGGTGCTGGCTGCTGTATTGGCTACGCCGCCGTTTACCGCACTTTCGATGGTGCCTGCAGCCGTGTTCGATAAGGTACTACCTGCTGCTGTTTCTGCAGTATTGTTTAGTGCACCACTTACACTGCCAGCTAGCGAACCTCCTGCGGTATTTTCCGCGCCATTGTTTGCTAGTGAACCGATTTGGTTCAATGCCAAGCTTGGCGCTGTCTGCGCTGTACTTTCTGCTTCACTTTCTGCTCCATCGACTTGTTCTGCATTTCCAGACGCTGATGACAGTACAGATAATGACCCAGATACACTACTTGTCAGTGCGCCTGCCACTGGCGAAGTTATCGAGTTCGCCATATCTGATGTTGCAGAAACTTGACTCACTCCCTGATCGGCAGATAGATCGTTGCTTGTTTGGTTTGCGGATAATTGTAAACCGGTATCGGCTGAGCTCTCGGTGGACATTTGGCTCTGCGTAGATGCTTCGCCTTCGGCAGAAGTCTGCGTATTAACCTGATTTGCAGACTGTGTAGTTGCACCGCTTGTTAGTGAAAGTGATGTAGAAGTCGACGCATTAGCTGATGTGTTAGCAGAGAACGTGGTTTCTTGAGCCAACACAGACGTTGACGCGATACCTAAAGCCAGTGCAATTGCAGTATTTAACTTTTTCATCCGTTTATCTCCGTTTTTCATAAAGGACACTGAGATAACGATTGAAGAAAAGTTTTTATTCCGCACTGAGTTTGATTTTTTTAAAAGAATTAAAAAAGCCCTGTAAAAACAGGGCTTTTCGAACTATTTTTCTGAAGCAGTCATGCTCTTTTCCCACCAGGGAAGTGAAAAATCTATATTATCTGGGTCGTAAGTTTTGGCATATTTCATTTTAACTGAACTCCAAAACGCAGCTTTGAAAGCAGGGTCGTAAATAACAAACTCACCCTTTTCGCGATACTGTTCAAACAGTTTTTGATAAGCTCCTACTGGTGTTAACGGGTTATCCTGTTGAAAAACCACATCTCCGCCGTACGCTTCGTAAAGGGCTTTCGATACTTTCCAGCTTTTTGCCATGCCTTCCGCCATTGCCAAACGATAACGCTCTAGCTCTTCATCTTGATAGGCGCCATCGCTGTCCAAATCAACGGTCCATAATTTTATTACAGAATACGCAGATTGAATTTCGCTTTCATTTGGCTCTATCGCATTTTTATCGGCAAAATCTGAAAGAACAGACTCGGTAATTTTATTACCAAGTGCACGCTGAGCTAAAATAGCTCGTACTTCTTTCTCAGACTTGTCAGTTAAAATAGACTGAAAACGGTCAACATCAGCCTGTGAAGGCTGTAGTTCAGTATTAGAAATAGATTTGTTGAACAAACGAGCAATAATCTCGTTTGCGGCTTGCGGTGTATTAATCCCAAGCGAAACCACTATGGCTGCAAATAACACCATAGGAATAACGTTCGAACGCGTCACTTTGTATGCTTCCCTAAGTTCCAATAATTAGCATAAGCACAAGACACATTCATTTATTATTGTAAGAATTTTCCGTTGTCTTGCGAAATGACATCTATAAGGCTTTATACTTTAGATTAGTTTTGTTTAAAATTCCACTTTCTTACGCATAGATTTTTTAGCACCTTGTTGTTTTTTTACATCTACACGACGTGCTTTTGCCGCACGGCTCACCTTTGTTTTTATGCGCGGTTTTTGTTCAATTGTCGCAGCCTTTATCCACGCAACAAGTCGCGCTAGCGCATCTTCTCTGTTTTGTTCTTGCGTTCGATAATTTTGCGCTTTAAGCACAAAAACACCGTCGTTGGTTACGCGACTATCTTTAAGCTGAAGTAGCTTTTCTTTCAGCTTTTCAGGCAGCGATGATCCATTTATGTCGAAGCGTAAATGTATGGCGCTACTTACTTTGTTCACATTCTGCCCACCGCTACCTTGTGCTCGAATAGCTTGCAATTCAGCTTCGCTTTCATCTATCGCGATAGAAGGGGTTATTATTAATTCCATCTCAAATCCTAATACGTCATGGCGTAACCACGTTAACGTTGCAGCACTAGCGGCTCTACATCTATAGGTCACTATCACTACTGCTTACTTGACCATTTTTGCGTTAACCGATAGGTTGTTTTTTATCCTTATTTTGGACATAAAACATGATCATCGCATTGCTCATCATTATTTGTATCGTTGTAGCGCTTATTTGGTTTACCGCCAAAATGGACAGCAATATCGAAGCTTCATTCACACCATCAGGAAAACTTACGCCTGTTGATGGTGGAATTATTCACTGGCAAAAGCAAGGAAACGGTCCGGCGCTTGTGCTGATTCATGGTTTACTTGGCAATAGTAACAATTTTAGCGAATTAGCAAAAACCCTCGCTTCCCGCTACACGGTCTATACCATTGATCGTCCAGGCAGCGGATTTTCGAGCCGCTATAAAAGCACATCCGCCAGCTTCGAACAGCAAAGTAAAATGATACTCGAGTGGATGCAAAAAGAGGGAATAGGTAGTGCGAGCATCGCTGGGCATTCAATGGGAGGAGGAATTGCACTGAGGATGGCAATCGATGCACCTGACAAAATAAAATCGGTTTCGCTTCTATGCCCGTTAACTACACCACTAAAAGGTGGTGCCGGGCCTCTTTCGGTGCTTTACATACCCAATGAATGGGTACGCAGCAGTGTTGCAAAAACCATTGCCAGTCCACTGCGTGCAAAGTTAGGTCGAAAACAAGTCGCACAAATTTTTCACCCCGAACCTGTCCCCCCGTCCTTTTCAACTGAAGGCGGTGGTTTATTAGCGCTTCACTCTCGAAGCTTTTATGAAGGTAGCAGAGATACAGTATCTGCGCAGGGCAGTCTGCACCGTCAGCAAACTCGTTATGAAGATATTCAATGCCCTGTTGGGGTATTGTATGGTGAAAAAGATACTATCTTGAGGCCCGACGAGCACATCACCGCGGTAACAAAGGCAATAGGAAGTGCGGTACACAAAATTATTTCTGGCGCTGGCCACATGATCCCCGTTACTCAGGTGCAAGCGTGCGCAGACTTTATAATATCGATTGACGAAAGCGCTTAAGTAAGTGGCTTAGTGAAGCCTTGCACCTGTCTTTTCAACGTGCTCTTTATGAGAAAACTCAACAACGGCGAGTGTGCGCTCTCGACCACAAGTCGACTGCTTCAGTTTGCGAAGCTGATCGGCGACTCTCTCAATGCCGTCATACGCTTTGCACATTTCAAAAGGGGTCGCGCCCAGCGTTATATTGTAACTGCTAAACCACGCCTTCATTTGCTCACTGTCCCCATCTGACAATGAAATGAGTAAATGATACATACGAATAAAAGCGAGCTGCTTTCTGTACTCTGATGTGCCACTCTCAAACCCAAGTAGCGTAGTCTGCGCCAAAGAAGATGGAGAAATACCCAATATTTCAGAAGCTTGCTTGATATTTAAACCGAGTTCCTGGTATGCCCAAGTGAAGGCTTTCGTAACAACGCTGGTAGGAAATAGTGATCTATTCATAATATCGCCTCGTTTCATCGAACAATGTTATACAGATGTTATGAAACGTTGCGAAATGCGTACCAAGTTTTATCTACAGCTTCATTGCTACTTTCTCACGATGCAAATCGATGCCATCTTTATCGACGGAAAATCCTTTTGAAGACAACCAATCAACAGCATCTTCTATGGAATCCACAAAAATATAATCAATATTGGTATCGCGATACACGCGTTTAAGTTGCGCCTGCGTGGTTGCTCGAACGCTTGACTCTCCCATCACTAATGCCACATGAGTGAGCCCTATGGGATTTACCGAAGCCACACGTTCGTGAAGCAGCGCTTCAGCATCAGGAATGAGTAGTGATTCGCCAACAACACTAACAATATCGCACCAAGCTTTCCCATGTAAGCACTCGGAAAGCGTGCGATACTCACTGGCAAAGCTATTTACACACTCTCTGTTCCACGGCCCATAAGCTTGCGTTAGCACCGCATCACCACAGCGTGTAATAATAAATTCACCATGAGCATACTGCATATAACCACCTAACTACTTCGATAAAATATTAAGCTAGCAAATACCGTTAAGGCGATATATGCCTTTGACTACGAGTTGTTTTGAAACAACACGTAGTCAAAGTATGGTTCAGTATTGAGAAAATTGAAAATTAAGCGGCAAGAATGTTGATCAGCTCAGCAAACGTAGGGCGGCCCTGTATATCAAGCGGCAAACGCAGCTCTCTAGCAATGTCACTCACGCTGATTACGCCACGAATTTCATGGCTGTCTCTGTCCATGACAAGGCAATGGTGCTGCCCGTAGTCTTTGAGTGTTTCTATCACGTCGCCCACTGATGAACGTATTAGCTCACTGAAATCAAACGACATGAGCGAGGTTTTAGGACGCATGAAATCATGAACAGTGAGCTCTTCTCGCTTAATCTTAAGCTCGCTCACACGCTGAATGATTTGCTGTTCACCGACATCGTGACTGGTCACAATACCAATGAAACGGTTCTCACTGTTTACCACCAGCATCATACGCACATGAGACTGACGCATAATCGACTCTATTTTCGTCGCTGGAGTTCGAGCATCAATAACGTGTGGTAAGTGCTGCTTAAAGTCAGTGAAGACCGCCATAGCAGATGATTTTACAGTAATGGTGTTTTCAACAACCGGCCATGCCAATGTATCGATAGCTTCGGTTTTATATAGATTTAAGGCGTGCATACCTTTCTCCTAATCAAAAATAAAAAATTCAGTTTTTTAATGATTAAGTGAAAGAAGGTGGCCCTCGAATGATGTTATCGCGCTGCCTAGTAAAAGCTTTTGCATCAATCGTTTTTCCAGCCGAAAACCGGTATTTTTCCAAGCCGCTGGTGATGTCGACAAACGAAATGCCATCATCAATGTCGTCGTCAGATACTTCAAAAGCAGTGCTTTCCCATTCGCTAATGAGGGTTGAGAGCGTATTTGCACTGTTCGACTGCCCCGCAATATTTTGCACACTTCTTCCCTCTCCCAATACGGAGACGGATACTAGTGATGAAAATAACGCTGGCAGAATAACGGCCAACAAAACGTACGAAACGCGCAAAGCGTACAACCTCTACTGAACTAAACAACATTGAAGCAAAGCAGCCACTTTTGTTACTGCCTATTTAAACTATAAGAGTATTTAGCGCGTTTAATAGAGGTGTTTAGCGCATTTTATCGACCATTAAACGACATGTCTTAGAAAACTAGCCGTGTCGCGACTCAGGTTTGGTGGGTTATTTTCTGTACATTCGTTCTAAAAACAAGAACGAACACTCCCATTAAATGTGATGTTTAGCCAACGTAATTAGAAATACACTAGATTCAATTGATGCATGAGGTGTTTTTTCAGCGGTCATTTAGCGGTTGAGATAACGCGATTAACTGAAGGTCTAAACAACCTGATTGTAAGTAAGTAATAACGGAAGTGATATGAAACCAAGATGGTCCAGACCTATAGTTATTTTGCATTGGATATCTGCCATTGCCATTGTCGGCATGTTTGCTTCAGGGCTGTGGATGGTCGACCTCACATATTACAGCGACTGGTATAAGACGGCACCGCATTGGCACAAGAGTGTTGGATTAATTTTGCTTGCCATCACTGTTATTCGCTTAGTCACGCGCGTTGTTACTTCACGGCCGCCGTCACATGGCACCCCGTTAGAAAAAAGGTTAAGTCGCATAGGTCATGGGCTTCTGTACACCTTGATTATCATGCTATTCGCGAGCGGCTATTTAATTTCAACGGCCGATGGAAGAAGCATCGACGTATTTAATTGGTTTTCTGTACCTGCAATGGGCGAGTTCTTTGATAATCAAGAAGACATTGCAGGAGAGGCCCATTTTTATATTGCGTGGTCAGTGATTGTATTGGCAATCATTCACGCGCTGGCTGCGCTGAAACACCACTTTATTAGTAACGATGACACACTGAAGCAGATGTTACGGCTTCGATGATATTGAGGAAAAAGGAGAAATGATGAAGAAGTTAACACTTGCCTTGGCCGCTGCGCTGTCTTTAAGCACCGCTAACGCCGCAGATTATGTGATTGATAGCAAAGGCGCCCACGCGTCTATCAACTTTAAAATTCAACACTTGGGCTACTCGTGGCTTACTGGTCGCTTCAACGATTTTAAAGGTACTTTTAGTTACGACGACGCAGCACCTAGTGCAGCAAAAATTATGGTGACTATCGATACCGACAGTATCGACTCAAACCACGCAGAGCGTGACAAGCACCTTAAGAGCGACGATTTCTTAAACGTTGACGACTTTCCAGAGGCGAAGTTTGTCAGCACAAAAATTGTCGATAAAGGCAATGGCATGATGGATGTAATGGGTGACTTCACGCTTCATGGTGTAACAAAGCCTATTACAATTGAAGCCAAAAAGATTGGCGAAGGCAAAGACCCATGGGGCGGCTATCGTGCAGGCTTTATGGGCACAACGACGATTGCACTTAAAGATTATGGCATCGACTATGATTTAGGCCCAGCGTCGCAAACGGTAGAATTAGAGCTTCACGTTGAAGGCGTGAAACAATAGCTATTTACATGTAGTCCCAGCGAACTAAATTTATGATTTAAGAAAGCCCCAAACATGGGGCTTTTTTTATATGTGGTTAGTGAAGCTTCAGCTTAGGGCTGATGGCCTGACTTAACTTCTTCACAAGGAGCTTTAGAGCACCTTTAATTTTTCCGTGTACTGCAAACTGGTGCATATTATACAAAGAAACGTAAACCAACTTAGCTAGACGCCCTTCTATAAACATACTGCTGTTTGACAGTGAGCCCATTAAACTTCCAACAGTGCTGTATTTACTTAAGTGAACCAAGGATCCATAGTCCTTGTAAGTAAAATCTTTCGTGTCTTTTTGAGTAAATAACGACGTTATATTATGCGCAACAATATCCGCCATTTGGTGGGCAGACTGCGCTCGAGGCGGCACCCACTTCCCATTTTCCTGCTGGAAACCACAGCAATCGCCTAACACCCAAATATTCTTATGAGATAAACTGCGAAGCTGCTTATCAACAAGAATTTGATTGGCTCTGTTCGTTTCAAAAAGCGCAAGCTTTGTTATGAAGTCCGGTGCTTTCACCCCCGCAGCCCACACCATTAAATCAGCGTCAATCCGACCACCGTCTTTTGTGATCAGCCCTTTCGCGTCGGCTTCTGCCACCATGGTTTGCTCTTTAATGTCTACGCCCAACTTATGCAGCGCTTTTCTTGCAGAGTTTGCTATACGCTCAGGTAGCGCAGGCAATATACGCTCTCCCGCTTCTACGATCGTAATCTTAAGACGAGAAGCTGACATGTCTGGCATTCCGTACGCCTTGGACAAATTCGCCACATGGTGAAGTTGAGCGGCTAGCTCAGTACCTGTTGCTCCTGCCCCGACAATAGCGACATCAATTCTGGCGTCTTTATCTTCTTGCTGATTGATGCGGATTAACTGATTAAGAAGCGCTCTGTGAAAACGTTCAGCTTGCTTTAACGAGTCAAGAAAGTAGCAATGCTCAGCAACGCCAGGTGTGCCAAAGTCGTTGCTCACGCTGCCAACCGCCAGCACTAACTGGTCATAATGAATCTCGCGTTCAGGCAAAACCTGAGTCCCTTCTTCATCGATTAAAGGCGACAAGGTTATGGTTTGCGCTTGCGCGTTAAGCGAGCACATTTCACCTAATTGAAAGCGGTAGTGGTGAGCTGCAGCGTGGATGGAGTAGTCCACACCGTCTGAATGCTTATCAATTACACCGGCGGCCACTTCGTGTAATAGCGGCTTCCAGATATGGGTTCGACTGCGATCGACGAGGGTAATTTCGGCTTGTTTCTTTCTCCCGAGGGTGCGGCTTAAGCGACTGGCTAATTCAAGACCACCAGCACCGCCACCAACAATTACTATTTTTTGCATGGGTATACCTATTAACAATCATTCCACGTATGTCGCCTGACCTTTCCAAGCGCTATACATGGCGTGACTGAGACCCATGCTGATGCCTACAGACTACGCCTGATGCCGCTGGGGTACAAGCAAATCACGGCAATAGTCTGTATTTTCAAGATTAATAATTATCTATTACGGCTGCTTATTTGAATCTATAACGTGAACGATGCCGTTATCATGAAGTTTCGAGGCCGCCCAGGAAAGTAGCGAGGGCCTGTGAAGCTAGTAAAATCGGCGCGTTCAGCGTAGTCCGTATCAAATACATTGTTAACCCTCGCATACAATGTAACGTCTTCGTCCACGCTGTAGCGTACACGCGCATGTACCAAGTCATGCCCCTCGTACTCGTTGAGATTTTCAGCGTCTGTGAAATAGCTCGAAACATGCTGCCACTCTAGCTGCGTTTGTACTTTGCTCGACATCTCAAAGCTTAAACGAGCGTTAAACTGAAGCTTTGGCGCAGTATCAATATCATTACCTTTAATGTCTTGTTCACCTGAGAGCTGACTGTGCTCGTAGGTATGCTTTGCGTATGTACCAGCAAAATCTAAGCGCAGTACATCGCTTAACGGTTGGTCAAAAGTAAGCTCTACGCCTCTATGCCACGTTTCGCCGTTGCTTACGTTGAAAAAGTCGCTGTCGCGGTAAATCACATTATCTTTTTGTAGGCTGTAAAGGCTAAGCGTATAGCTGCCGTCAAATAGTGTACCTGTAACGCCCATCTCGATATTATCGGCCGTTACCGAGTCAAGATCAGTAACAGTTTGTGCACGCTGCAAACGATACAGCTCTGTTGCCTGAGGCGCGCGATAGCCTCTTGCGATGCCGCCAAATAACTGGGTTTGAGGGTTAAGTTGATAACGAAGTGAAAGCTTCGGACTAAAGTTATCAAAATCATTTTCGCTGTCTGCTGGTCTGGAATATCTGCAGCCGCCAAAACCGCACTGCGTGCCATCCTCGCGAACACGACCAACATTCATATTGTTGGTGTAGTCGTATTGCATAGACTCAAAGCGCCCGCCGACAGAAATAGCCCAACGCTCAGCTTGCCAATTGAAGGTAAAGAAAGGCGCAAATAGCGTGGCATCTACATCATAATCATAGTGCTTTCCTACAGGTATGGTTTCAACCAAAAAGGCAGACCCTTCTGTGGCGCTGTCTTGTGACTGGGTTAATTCACCTTCTGTGTATTCTACGTCTAATCCTATATCTGCACTTAGGCTGTCATTAATGACGTAATTGAACTGAGACAGCACACCAACGCCTTTTTGGGCATTCGTTTCAAGGGGTTTGCCTGGAAGAAAATGCATTCTAAAACGCATGTCCTGGTTGCGTAAGTAAGGTGTAATCGACAGTGCATGACCACCGCTAAAGCTTGTATCGAACTTGCTCCATAGCCTAAAACTTTCTGCTTTTCGAAACGCTTCGGGGTTTGGGTTGCTCTTGGCTATTTGTGTATTTTTGTAGCTTTCAAACCCTTCGATGTAGCCGGCAGTTTCTTGGTCTAAATGGGTATAGGTAAGGCCGCTCGTGATAACCGTGCTGTCCCACTCTAGCCTGTGGCGAAGCGAGACTTTCTCTTGGTCAACGCCCTCTTCATTTCGATATCCTGTATCTCTGGTAACACTGGCGGCGATACCCACGCCGCTGCGACCAAAGTCTTTCCCTTCTTTAAGCTTTACGCGATGAAACCCATAAGACCCGTAATCAACGCTAAGCTCTCCGTCGCCTTGGGTTGTGTCAGGGGTAATCACATTAATCACACCATGTATCGCATTAGAGCCATAAAGCGCTGACGCAGGGCCTTTTATCACGTCAATACGCTGTGCAATTTCACCGTGTGCTTCAAACAGCTCGTTAATATTGCAAAAACCTGCTGCGCGCAACGCAATACCGTCTTCTGCTGCTAAAATTCCGCCGCACGCGCCAGCGCCGGTTAACACTGGCGAACGAAGGGCAGGTAAATACTCTTGCCCATTGCCCCGCTGTACGCCGGCACCCGCAATGTAATTCAGCGACTCTTGGATATGTTGAAATGAAAGCAGCGAAAGCGTTTCTTCTGAAATAGACGACACTGCATAACCGGAAGCATTCATATTTCCCTGTATACGAGAAGACGTGGTTTCAATTCTTTCTATTTCATTGGTTTGTTGAGCGATGGCTGAATGCGATAGCAGAGACACAGCTAGCAACGACAGAGGAAAGCTTGGGGCAAAGCGCATTATCTATCCTTATGATGACAAAATGTTTTTTTAGCAACTGATGCTAGTGTATCGTTAATTTAGGCAAGAATGGGTTAAAACTCGCTAAACTGTTGCGGCATTTTGACAATTGCGTCATATCTCTGATTTAAGCGTTGGCGTAGACTTTGCAGTTCGCAGACTTTACTGTCACAACACAAGTCTTAGTTTTATACACTATTTCTAATTTACGTGTATCTAACGCATATAGACTGGCAGTACGTTAGTAGATTGCAGCAATGGGTTAATCACTCTTTGCCTGAATTAAGAACATCAAACTTTGTTCGCTGGAGGAACCATTGGACACACTTATTCCTAGTCTTTCACAGCTTATCGAATTCGCTGTTGCTCCCGTATTTTTACTTACCGGTATTGCGGGCTTCCTCAATGTTATGTCGTCTCGGCTGGGCCGAATATCCGACAGGGTGAGGGTGGCAGAAAGACAGATTCATACTCTATCAGACCCGCATATTGTCGATCGCTCAAAGAAAGAAATTAAGGTGCTATGGCGCAGGGTGAAAGTGATTAACTGGGCGATTGGGCTATGTGTCGCCGCTGGACTGATGGTGTGTACCGTCATTATGGCGCTGTTTTCCGGGTCGCTATGGGTTGTCGATTTAAAAACACCAGTCATCGTATTGTTCATACTGGCTATGATGTTTCTTATCAGTGCGCTCATTGTTTTTCTGGTTGAAGTAAAACTTGCGACAAATACCATAAATATGGTCAGGACCATCCGCTAGCCACGTATCGACAACGGCTTGCTCGCTGGCGTTCAATTGATCCCATCAGCGACACACCAAAAAGGCGGATAGCGCGTAATGATTACCTTCTCTATCCGCCTACTTATTTTTAGGCTGTCGCGATTGGCTTAGTTTTGAAACTAACATTCATATGCAAAGAAGCAACGTTGCCTCAATGTTTGTCATACTATCGACTACTCGTCCTCAGCGAGTGTATCTAATACAGAAAACAGAACGTTAGCGCCAATACGCGACACTTCTTGGTCGTACTTGTTCTCAACGTTAACGCCTTCTTGACCGCCAGCCAAATCACTAATAGCTCGAACAATAATCCAGTCAACGTCGTTAACGGTACATACTTGACCTATTGCGGCTGACTCCATCTCTGTTACTTCGGCATTGAACACGTCTCTTGTCCACTTTCGATACTCGCGGTTATCCATAAAGACAGACCCGGTAATACCATTTCCGCCTACAAAGAGCTCGGCATCCCGCTCACCAAGCACGCGCTGTGTTGGCATAGTACTCATAGCTTGTTTCGCCGCAGTTAAAAGACGCGGTGTCGCGCTGAAATAGGCGGTGTCTTGTGGTTTATCCATCCCCTCTTTCACAATAAGCACTTCGTCAGGATGAATGAACTGAAAGGGCTTATATTTGGGTGTGTGAGGATCTTTAGCGCGGCGTTCATCTTGCTCTTCAATGAACTTTGCATAATATTCAGGCAGTATGTATTCGCCCGGAACATTCGGATCTTCATTGGTGTACACACTTTCATCATGGTAGTACCAACGCGCCGGAACAATGACGTCACCCGGTTGCCATTTTGGGTTAACTGCTCCCGCAATCCCCATGTAAACCACTTGCTTAACCGGAAAGTAATCCAACGCCATCTGCATAGTCATAGCAGCGTTTGCAATGCTCATTCCAGTAGCGAATATTAATATTGGCTCGTCGTGATAGGTACCTATGCGATACGTAACGCCTTTGATGGTTGTGGTTGTGTGAATGGATGCATTGGGATCTTGCTCAATACGGTTAAGGATACCCTGCATTTCGGGTGCGTAGGCTACGGTAACAGCAGTAAACGCAGGCTGTGAGAACGCGGCGGGCCCGTATGAAGCGCCAACGGACGTTTTAGTAGAAGTACAACCGCCCATCCACGAGGTGGAGAGCAGAACAATAATCATCAAAGTAAACTGTTTCATTCGCGATTCTCAGCTGCATAGTTAGTGAATAATTAAACTAGCACTTTAATCGGGCAAAGAAACGCTGGATTTCAATAATTTACCATTTAAAAACATAAAGAAAACATCTTTAAAACAAGGTGATCCCTAAAATTACTTTTAGCTACAAATGCGAAGAGAATGCATAACTTTCCATTGTAAGCATTGCGTAAAGACGTGCTTCAAAAGCGTTCATCAACGTTAAAATACGGTAAAATTCGACTATTTCCGTCGTTAATTTGCTACAAATGAAGAGTCAAAATACTGCGGCCAATAAAAAGGATTAACTAAGCGCCATGAATACTAAATTACTTCGCTCTCTTCAGGTTTTTGTTGCAGTAACAGATAGCGGTAGCATGAGTGTAGCTGCGAGAGAGCTGCACATGACTGTCTCTGCTATTAGTCAGCAGTTAAGAAAGCTAGAACACGATATCGGCCTTAGCCTTTTTAATCGAAATACCCGAAGCTTGAGCCTAACGGAAGCAGGGCGCATCTATTACGAAACCAGTAAGCAAATGCTGCAAACCGCAGAACTTGCCCAGCAAAAAATTGAAAGTCTGCAGGATGACCCCACAGGTAAAATAAACATCATCGCGCCGGAGGGTTTTGGCGGAGGACTGTTAAGCGAGCCACTGAAAAAGCTTTGTGAAGAATTTCCTAAAATAACTATTTCTTTAACCGTAACTGACGAGCCTAAAGACATTATCGCTTCCAGTGCCGATCTTGTTCTTTGCTTCGCCCCAGTCTCAGATACAAATTTCAGCAGTTTGGTACTCGCTACCTGGAAGCGCATCTTATGTGTCTCTGCAGACCATCCACTTGCAAACGAAACTCTGACTTCGCCTGAAGCGCTTAACGCGCATACATACATCGCTCACAGACATATTGAAGAATACGTCATGAAGCACGAAAGCGAAGGCGAGTATGAATTAGATACACAACGCATTGATGTCAACTCAATGCAGACATTGATTAAACTTACCCAAGATAGTGTTGGCTATGCGGTTCTTCCCGAACCAGAAGTGAGACATCTATTAAAGTCTGGTGAAATGAAGCAGCTCTTCACTGACTGGGAGTTACCAGATTATACGGTTTATGCGGTTACACCGAAACGGGAGCTAATGCCGGCTAAAATCGGCGCAGCAATTACATGTCTGCAAGATTTATTTGCGCAAATTTAGTCGTTAAACAGCGCACAAGACCCCCATCGCACATAAAAATGCGACGTTATACCAGTGTGCATAGGTCATTACCAAAAAGGCAGCGTAAATACGCTGCCTTTCTTATTTGACTTGGCTTCTTTGAAATTAGAAGCGAGTGTTCATTTGAACACTTAGAATGTGCGCAGTAGCTGACTGTGTGCCAGAGAAGTTAGTGGTAAAGTCAGTACCAGGAAGAACATTGCTTAGAATCGTTCTATCTTTGTCGATATTCGCTTCACGGCCATCAATGAATACGTAAGCCACGTCAATTGATGTATCTTCGCTTACCGTGTAAGTCATACCACCAGAGAACCAATGACGGTCTGTATCTGGGATACTTAGTGAGCGATTTTCTACCGATACCACACCGTCATCATAAGCATAGCCAGCACGAAGGGTAATTTCATCGTTTAGGATGTAAGTTACACCAAGCGCTGCACGCCATGAGTCGTCGAAATTCTCTTCTTTAATTAGGAAATCGATGCCGTCTTCTAGGTTAGCTTCAAGCTTCTCAAACGTACTCCAGTCAGTGAAAGTAACACTTGCTTGCACAGACCACTGATTGTCAATTTTTTGATCAATCGCTAGCTCTGTAATCGCAGCAAGGTTCAAATCTAGACTACCAGGCTGGTTTAAGTTGATAGGAAACACTGGCGTCTCTGAAGATACCGCGCCTTCTAGTTCTAGTTTCGTTTCTGCACGGTATGAAAGCGCAACATTAGTCATATCAGTTGGTTGCCAGAAAATACCGGCGTTCCAACCATAGCCCCAATCGTCACCTTCCATGCTAAACAGTGAATTGCCAGGAGTAAGCGTAGGTAATGTAATACCTAACGCTTCTGCTGTTGGCGCTAGGCCTGCAACAGTGCCCGCTAGCGTGTTTGATACGCCAGAACCAATTTCAGCTTCAGCGTAAGTGATGTTTAAACCAAAACCTACCATAAGCTGCTTATTCACTTTATAAGATACAGCAGGGTTTAGGGTTACCGTTTTTACTTCAGCTGTGTCAGCAAAATGCAGCGCACCAAAATCATCAGAGTAATCTGAACGAAGACCGTAGGTTGTGAATACACCTACACCAGCAGATAGCTTTTCATTAATTGGGCTTACATAAAAGAATCCTGGAACAAAAGCAGTATCTGCAATGTTGTCTTCTGCTGCTGGCATAGGTTGCCCAACTGGGGCTTCGCCTAACGCATAGCTAACATCACCATCGATATCAACATTCGGATCGATAAAGCTTACTGATGCACTGAACTCAGCTTCTTTAAATACACCAATCGCTGCAGGGTTAGTTGCTAAAACGGAGGCATTCTCTGGCTTAGCCGCTTGACCAGCCATGGCACGGCCTAGACCGTTTGCACTGTGTTCATTAACTTGGAAACCAGCTGCCAGCGCAGAAGAAGAGGCTAAGGTAGCAAGCGCTAAGCAAACTGAGGCACGTAAAGAAAACTGTTGCTTCATAAGATACTCATTGTAAAAGGGGAAAATTGCATCGGGCATTCTACGGATCTGAGTACTTTTGTTCAATGCAAGTAAACGCCATTTACGCACTTTTATCGCATTTTTTACAATTATAGCTACAACTTCGACTCATTTATAAGCAGCTTTGATAAAACAGCGTTAACGAAAGATCTCAATATTGTTAACACTATTTTAATTAACTATCACTAACACCTATTGGAAATGCAAAAAGGTTTCACTCAAATTTATAAACAGGCTGTGCTATAGGTTGTGTTTATGCCTATAACCCCCACCCTATTTTAAACAGCGCAGATGCAACCGTGTTTAGCGACGCGCTTTTACATTCGATAAGCCGTCGACCATTTGTGCTTATAACAGGAGGACATCATGTCAACATACAAAGCTATTACACTCGTTAATCGCCCTCATGACAGAAAAATTGGGCCACACTTATTTGAAAGCAAAGAGCTCGAAATTCCCACGCCTAAAGACGGTCAAATTTTGATAAAGCAAACTCACATGTCTTTAGACCCTGCGATGTTAGGTTGGATGAGTGAAGACAGAGAGAGCTATATTCCACCTGTGGAGCTTGGCGATGTAATGCGCTCAAGCGGTGTGGGCGAAGTGGTTGAGTCTAACAACCCTAATTTTTCGGTTGGCGACAAAGTTATGGGAATGACTGGCTGGAGTGAATATGTGCTCAGCGACGGTTCTGGTTTTAACAAACTTCAGCCTGGCATTACTGAAGAAATGGCCCTTTGTGTTTTTGCACTACCAGGCCTAACGGCCACAACAGGTTTATACAACTTTGGCGAACCCAAAGAAGGTGAGACACTTATTGTTACGGGTGCAGCAGGTTCTGTAGGCTCAATTGTAGGTCAGCTTGCTAAAGCAGATGGGCTGCGTGTAATTGGCGTAGTAGGAAGCGAAGACAAAGCCGATTGGATTGTTAACGAGCTTGGGTTTGATGGGGCTATAAACTACAAAACTGACAATTTAGAAGAAAAGTTAGCCGAACTAACACCAAATAAAATAGACGTCTTCTTTGAAAATACGGGCGGTCCTATTCAGCAGCACATTTTTAACAGAATGAATGCCCATGGCAGAATTGTGGTATGTGGAATGATTGCCGATTACCAGTCTGAAAAGCCGTCACCGGGCCCGAACTGGATCCCGCTGATTAAAAAGCGAATTAACATTCGCGGTTTTGCTATGCCTGATCACTGGGGTGAAATCCCACAACTACTGCAAAAGCTTTCGCCTTATGTTCAACAAGGTAAAATCAAGTACCGTGCACACACTGTGGAAGGCTTAGAGAACGCCGAGAAGGGCCTAAATATGTTGTTTGAAGGTAAGAACACCGGCAAGATGATTGTGAAGCTGTAAGCCAATCGTGAAAAAGCGCAGTGTTATTCTAAGCACTGCGCCTGATTTAATACAAACTGGGCTTTACCTTTTTCTTTTGCTTCGTAAAGTGCTTTATCTGCTTCATCAATAAGGCAATCGATTGACATATTCTCAGCCGACTTGGCAAACACCACACCAATGGAACAACTCATTAAAGGATGCTTTGCATCTTGTGCATGTTCTACTGCTGCTTCTGTCCACTTATTCAAAAGTGCATCACAGTGCTTCTCAACTTGTTCTTTCTGAATGTCGCTCAATACAACAATAAACTCTTCGCCACCGTACCGACCTAATATGTCTGTCTCTCGCTTAAAGACCTGCTTCATAATGCGGGCTTGTATTTTTATGGCTTCATCACCCTGCTGATGACCAAAACAGTCGTTATATTTTTTAAAGTCGTCTAAGTCGAGCATCATCACAGCCATCGAGACTTTATGACGCTTACTCAACGCCAACAGTTTTTCACTCTGCTCTCGTAACGCACGCCGATTCAATAAATCAGATAAGGGGTCAAATTTGCTAAGTTTAAGTAGCCTGTCATTGGTTTCTTTTAACATGCGTACGCTGCGATCTAACCGATAACGGGCATAGACACAAATAAACAAAGACCCAGATACAAATGCCATTGAAATTGGAACTCTGTCACCATAAACCGGCGAAACCCACATTAACCCCAAAAAACCCAGAATGTTGATGACGTTGGCTGCTAGCGCTAATTTAAAGGCAATGCCCAGCGCAAGCACACAGAAGAAAGCATATAAAATGGTGCCCTCGTAGGGGAAAATGAAGCTGTGCTTTTCCCAGCAAACCCATATTAACCAGTAGTTGCTGTAAGAAAGCGCAATAAGTAACCCTGCGAAAATATAGGCTCGATGCTGAATGAATCTGCGCCAGAAGGAGAGCACAACAACGACGAGTATAATAGGGAATTGAAGAAGTAAGCGATCGAATATGTACAACTCGTACATGCTGCTTGGTAGTAGCATCAAGTCAGCAGCCATAAAGGCAAGCACAAGTACAGCACCAATGATCAGCGCAATTCTCAGCCGAAGTAGCTCGCGGGGTTTATTGATTTGCACATGCCACCTTAAGCAATAAGTTACTGTTAAAGCATCTATATATTAGCCCATGGTGAAATCCCCCACGGGCTCTTTCAACTTCAAATTGCTGAAGCTGTATCACTTTAACTATTATCAGTGACTTCTTGATTAAGCGCCAGTTTTGACAAACTTTCTTGCAGTGCCTCAACGGTGACAGGTTTGGTAACGATGTCGTCCATCCCCGCTTCTTTAAATGACACGTGACGCTCTTTGAATGCTTCGGCGGTAAGTCCTATAACCGGGATTTTGCTAAGCTCTCCATCAAGCTTTCGAATGCGTTTTGTCGCTTCAATGCCGTCCATCACTGGCATGTGCACATCCATGAAAACAACATCAATACCGCCCTCTTCTACTCGTACAGCGGCTTTCAGTCCATTATCAACGTGCTCAACATCACATTTCAGCTGCTCTAAGAGTGCCTGTGCTACCACAGCATTAATGGCATTATCTTCAGCCAACAGAACTTTAATACCTTCTGGTAAGCTAGCGCGCTCTGCTTGTCGAGCGGAATCTGAATCGGCCGACGACTCCATCATGCGACGACTCTGCACGTTGGCGGTAACGGTGAAACATGAACCTTCACCTACTTTGCTCACCACCTTAATATCACCACCTAATATTTGTGCAAGCTGCTTTGCAATAGCAAGACCTAGCCCAGTGCCACCGTATTTACGCGTAATTGATGAATCGGACTGCGTAAACTTATCAAAAATATGCTCGAGTCTGTCTGGCTCAATACCAATACCGGTATCTTTAACCGCGATTACCAAATGGTTCTCGCTCACGGTATCCTGTGAAGGCTGTTTGAGCTTGGCGGAAATAGTCACCGTGCCCTTATGAGTAAACTTAATTGCGTTACTCACCAAGTTAATGATTATCTGTCGTAACTTCGTAATATCACTGGTTACTGCCACCGATTCCATGTTCTTACTTTTGTAAACCAAACGCGTACTATTGGCGCTAGCATTGGTACCCAGTAGCGTAATAAGGTCATTCAGCATTGCGTCAAGATCGAACTCTGTAACGTCAACCTCTGACATACCTGATTCAATTTTTGAGAGATCCAGAACATCGTTGATAACGGTCGCTAGAATAGACGCCGATGATTTCAAATCGCTGGCATACTGATGCTGTTTATCCGACAGTTGCGTATCAAGAAGTAGCGTTGCTAATCCCTGAATACCGTTCAGTGGGGTGCGAATTTCGTGACTCATTACTGCAAGAAAATCCGTTTTTGCGCGGTTTGCTTGCTGAGCTTGAGCAACGTACTGCTCTATTTCACCAGACATTGCCTCAACGTCTCGCGCTAAACTACCTAACTCGTCGTTCTGCTGTAAGTCTATACTAACCTTCTTATGGTCAAGGGCAATGCGACTTGCTGCTGATTTTATTTTTTCGATAGGAGAAACAACAAACACCTGTGTGACTCTTCCCATAAGCAAACTGACAATAACGACAGCAAATAGCGTCACTAATGACGTTAGCCACGCAATAGTAGATAGGGAAGATTGCAGTGCGTCAGCAGGCTGTAATACGGTAACTTTCCAATTCCATGGCGCAAATTCCGCACACGCAAATAGCACGTCAGCATCGTTAATATTCGACTCACCAAAGGCGACCTTACGACTGGCAATGGTTGCGATTGTCGCATCTTCGACATTAGGAACCACAGTGTGCTCCATCGTACTAAACACCACAGTATCGGCACTCTTGTCACTGATAGTAAAGTGGCGGTCGGTGGCTTGCTGCAACGACTTTAGCTCTTCAAACACTTCCTTTTGATAGGCCTCGCGAAACACAGGCACATTTTCTAGGCCCGACTCAATAAGCAGTTCACGTCTTTCGTCAATGATCTCTAAAACGTTTAATGTAAGCGTCTGAGTGAGGAGCTGATATTCTCTTTCGCGTACTGAATCGTATGCCGTCAAATAAGCCCAATACCCAGTAAGTGCCATACCAATTAATAAAATTGGAATGTAGATAACCAGCAGTTTCGATTTAATCCGCATACTTACTTCTAATTAGGCCTTATTGATACACATGTTTTTTCGACAGCTTCAAGTAATTTGAAGGAATGGGCAACTGCAGTTTGATTGCTGTAGACACATTTACCGCTACAGTGTACGTATCCATTTTATCAACGGGAATGTCCCTCGCCGATTTTTTCTCAAGAATTAGCTTGGCTTTTCTTGCAGCTGATTTGCCAATACTCGCTGGCTCAGATACTACGCCAAGAAGCGCACCTTCTTTCACAGAGGAAATGCTTTCTGCGAATAAAGGAAGCAGTCCCGTAGCTTCTTTTACCTTTGTTACTAAGCCATTCGATTCCGCGAGCGGCCCAGATGAAAGCCAGTAACCATCCAGCTCGTTTGTTTTTTGCTGCAAGCTGTTGATGATGCTGTCAGTCATTTCAACCAGTCCATCATCGCCTTCTATATACGGTGTACTAACAGCAACAAGGTTTATGTTCTCGTAGTCACCATTCAGTGCCAGAAGTTGATTAACCAAGTTACTTGACGATGGGTATGTAGAATGGACTAGACCGATGGTAAAAAGTGATGAGGGCTTAGACGCTCTGAGCACGCCCTCTAACATATCTAGCTTTACCTTTGCGTCTAGCACGTGTGACTCGCCCGTCATGTTGCGTTCACTAACCGCACCAATAGCAGAAACTATTCCTTCTTCAACCGGTGCTGAGACCGCCATAAACAGCTTAGGTACATCAACAAACGCTTCAGACGCATTCAGCGCTCTGGTGGCAAGGGTCGCCACCGATACAATAAGGTCAGGCGCTGGGTTTTGTGCAAGCTCGGTAAGTATCTCCTTAGCACGAACTTCAGAGCCTTCGGCGTTATACGATGTTACGTTAATCTCGTGATCGGGCATAATCCGCGCAAGTTCCTTTTCGAACTCGGCCCGCGAATCAGCGACAATTGGAACAGGCAGTGTTTCAAGAACAATTAGGTCCAGGGTCTCTTTCGCAAAAGCAGCACTAGCGCCCCACATCAAAGAAGATAAAGCTAAAAGAAGGGAAAACCAGACCTTTGTCATGACTGTGAACCTAACACAACTAACTGAAAATACGCACATATAGACGTATCATAAAGTTATTCGAAGGTCATTCATAGTGGAAGTTATAACCAAATATTCAATACTGGGAATAGCTGTCTAAAAACTAAGATGCGATTTCCGCAAATGCGTTAACGCTAAACAAGCGCGCTTCTATATCGTAAATCGGCATCGACACGATAATTTCATCAACATCCGTCGCTTCAACAAACTGAGCTAGCTTGTTTTGCACCGTCTCTTTCGACCCTACCAACGCATACCTCAATACATTCGATAACATTGCTTCGTCAGTCGCCGTACAATATTCGTCAAAGTTAGGCATAGGCTTAGCGAAAGGCCTATTAAGACCACGTCGCATGTTCATAAATTGCTGCTTCACTGACGTGAATAGGAGCTCAGCCTCTTCATCGGTTTCAGCAATCACCACCATTACACCAGCCATCGCCTTTGGCGCTGATAACTGAGGCGACGGTTTGAACATATTGCGGTACACATGAAGCGCATCAAATAGCGCATCGGGCGCAAAATGCGAGGCGAACGAATATGGGAGTCCCATTTTTGCCGCCACTTGGGCACTGTATAAGCTAGAGCCAAGCAACCACAGGGGGACATGAGTATTTGCCCCAGGTACTGCAACAATCGGCTGCCCGTCTTGCGGTGTACCCAAGTAGTGCTGAAGTTCTTGAATATCTTCTGGGTAACTGTCCACATCGCTTTGCAAATTACGACGAAGCGCGCGTGCGGTTGCCATATCAGTGCCTGGTGCACGGCCAAGTCCAAGCTCTATGCGATTGGGAAATAATTCAGCCAAGGTGCCAAACTGTTCAGCAATGACCAAAGGTGCATGGTTAGGCAGCATAATACCGCCCGCACCAACTTTAATGGTAGCGGTGGCGTTAGCAATGTGCGTTAACACTACTGAGGTGGCAGAACTGGCAACACCATGCATGCCGTGATGCTCGGCTAACCACACACGTTCATAGCCACTGCGCTCTGCCTCCATAGCCATTAGCTTTGAATTATTCAGCGCGTCTTTTACGCCAAACCCTTCTGATATCGGCGCTAAATCTAGCAGTGAGTATGGGATAGCCATGTTGCCTCGCAATGTTGAAACTTGGTATGACTTATAGGTATGACCTTACTCCTCGTTTTACAACTGCCTTACCTGACAAAGTAAGACGGATGGAGAAGGTTTATCGATAAAGTGAGAGTGGTGGAAAGAGAAGTGAAATAATAGTGAGTCATGGGCTTGCAGGAAAGCCACTTAATTAGCAGCCAATACTCGCCTATTGAAAATAAAAAAGCCTGCGCTTTTGTCAGCCGCAGGCTTTGTTTGTGAGCACGAATAAGTGCTTCAGCAGTGTGCTTTATTCCACCGTAACCGACTTCGCCAAGTTACGCGGCTGGTCCACATCCGTACCTTTGATTAATGCAACGTAGTAGCTCAATAGCTGTAGTGGCAAGGTATAAATGATAGGTGCGATTGGTTCGTCGCAGTGCGGTACGTCGATAACGCGCATGGTTTCATCACCTTCAAACGCCGCATCTTTATCCGCAAATACATACATGATGCCGCCACGGGCACGTACTTCTTCAACGTTCGACTTTAGCTTCTCGAGGAGTTCGTTGTTCGGTGCAACCACAATAACGGGCATTTCGTCATCAATAAGCGCAAGTGGGCCGTGTTTCAATTCACCAGACGCATACGCTTCCGCATGAATATAAGAAATCTCTTTAAGCTTAAGCGCTCCTTCCATGGCAATAGGGTATTGATCGCCACGACCTAGGAACAAGCTGTGGTTCTTATCTGCAAATTCTTCAGCTAAATCTTCAATGCCACCAGTTATCGCTAAGGTCTCTTCAAGCTTTGCAGGTAGACTATGAAGCGCAGAGACAATAGCTTTGCTGTCAGCGTCTGTCATGCCGTTTTCTTTGCCCAGCGCTAGGGTAAGCATTAAGAACGCAGTGAGCTGAGTAGTGAAAGCTTTAGTAGACGCAACGCCAATTTCCGCGCCAGCACGGGTCATAAATGCAAGGTCTGACTCGCGTACTAATGACGAACCCTGAACGTTACAGATAGTCAAACTAGACATATAGCCCAGCTCTTTTGCTAAGCGAAGGGCAGCTAACGTATCGGCTGTCTCACCTGATTGAGAGATGGTAATAAGTAGGCTGTTTGGGTGAACCACTGACTTGCGGTAACGGAATTCTGATGCAATTTCTACGTTGCACGACACATTTGCATATTGTTCTAGCCAATAGCGCGCCGTCATACCCGCATGGTAGCTGGTACCACAGGCAATAATTTGTACATGCTGTACTTTTTTGAATATCTCGTCAGCACCTTTACCAAATATGTCAGCAGTAAGTCCGTTTTCGTCAATACGATCTTTAAGCGCATTACGCACAACGGTTGGCTGCTCGTGAATTTCCTTAAGCATGTAGTGGCGGTAACCCGCTTTGTCACCCGCGTCGTGCTCGATATTCGACTCAATCACTTCGCGTTCAACGGCATTGCCGTCTTTATCGAAGATTTTAACGTCGCGACGAGTAATCTCTGCCACATCGCCTTCTTCTAAAAAGATAAAGCGGCGTGTCACTGGCAATAATGCCATTTGATCTGACGCAATGAAGTTTTCGCCAAGCCCCAAACCAATTACAAGCGGGCTGCCCGAACGTGCAACCACTACGCGACTAGGATCTTCTTTATCCATGATGACGGTGCCATACGCACCGTGGAAGGTTTTAACGGCACTTTGCACAGCGTCTAGTAAAGTCTTACCTGACTTAAGCTCTTCGTGTACGGTGTGGGCAATAGTTTCTGTGTCGGTGTCGCTGGTAAAGGTATAGCCCTGCTCTTTTAACTGTGCTTTTAAGTTAACGTAGTTTTCAATAATACCATTGTGAACAACAGCTACACGTTCAGTTGAAAAGTGTGGGTGCGCGTTCGCTTCAGTCACACCACCGTGCGTTGCCCAACGGGTATGAGCAATTCCAGTTGTACCCAAAGCTTCACCTTCTGCCACCGCATCAGCAAGCTCTTGTACTTTGCCTGTACGGCGAATACGCGTAAGCGTGCCGTCGCCTTGCAATAGCGCTACGCCAGCTGAATCATAGCCGCGATACTCCAGTCTTTTTAAACCTTCTAATAGGATTTCAACCACGTTACGCTCAGCTACAGCGCCAACTATTCCACACATAATTATTCTCCACTCGGCGCTGCAATAAGTACTGTCACGCCCTGATTTTCAATATTAAGTTTGTCTTGTTCACAAATGCCTTCATCAGTGATCAAAACAGAAATGTTTTTCCAGCTTAGCTCTAGGTTAGGCATTTTATGCGTTAATTTCTTTGAGCTGGCTACTATAACCACCTTACTAGCCGCCACAGCCATGGCGCGGGTTACACCAATAAGCTCGTTAAAAGTGGTGGTGCCTCTAGTGACATCTATGCCCGCAGCACCTATAAACGCAATGTCAAAACTATAGGCACTAACCAACTGTTCAGCCATCGCGCCTTGAAACGACTGAGATTGGGCATCCCATGTGCCCCCTACCATTAACACCGTCGGCTCTTTTTCACTTTGGGTAAGGTAATTGGCGGTTGATAATGTGTTGGTCATTACCACTAAATCATCGGCATGTGATAAATGGGGTAAGATGGATGCGGTGGTAGACCCGCAGTCTATAACGAGCTTATTGCCCGGTTTGACCAAGCTCGCTGCAAGTTGGCCTATAGCGTTAATTGCTGGGCTAGTAGTTGAATTCGCGAAAGGGTCACTGGTAATAAACTGAGATGGCCCAGCATTTGAGTTGGTAGATGATGGTACAGGCACTGCGCCACCAAACTGTCGAATCAGTAAACCTTGCTGCGAAAGGGCTGCGAGATCTTTTCTAATGGTGACTTCAGACGTAGCAAAACGCACGGCCAAATCTTCAACTTGAGATTGACCATGCTCTTTCACCCACGCCACTATCTGCTGGCGGCGCTGTTCAACCGATTTACTACTTTTCAATATAACCTCATGCTCTTGCCGCCTTCTCGCTAAACCTTCCTGTACGCGTTGTTCCAATTGAGAACAAGCCATGAAAAGTCTGCAAAACAGTCCGCAAACACACCTTCCACATTCAACTGTTTCAACTATAACTTTCAAAACGAAAGCTATTAGTTTTAAAGTGAAAGTATCGTAAGTTAAATTGAAACGACGATCAAGGTAATTGTTTAATTAAACGCCAGCGATTTCTTTTGAGCACTCGCTTTTATGGCTAGCTCAATGACTTTGATAACAGGTACGACCGTACTCGCGTCAGCCGGCGAGAATTTACCGTCTTCAATAGCGTGAGCAAGGCGATTGAAAAACGTGAGATATTCACCCTTCAATGTTGTCACCGTCTCTTCAACTAGCTGGCCGCTTTCATTGACCACAGCTAGCACGCCATGCTCGTTATCTTTTGTAATCGCCCAGTGTTCATCATCAAAGGATAGCTCTGCACGCAATTGATCTTCTTGCGGATCTAAATAGAACTTTCGAAAGCTGCCTTTTGTGCCTTGCAAGTCGTAGCGCAATGTCGCGCTGGCCTGAAAAGCTGAACTACCTAGCTTTACAACTTTATCAACATAGTGAAGTGTTACATCGAACGTGTCATCTGACTGTCCATTTTCACGCAAGGCCTGTATGTTTGCCGACACTTCTTCCGGCTCGCCGAAAAGCTGTAGCGCTTGGTCGATTAAGTGGGGACCTAAATCCCAGAAGATACCGCTTCCTGGCCCTGCATTTTCACGCCACCTGTCTCGTGGTACTGGGCGAAATCGATCGAAGCGGCTTTCCAAACGTTTAATGTCGCCAAGTTTTTCATCGTTAATTAGCTGCTTAATCGTAAGAAAATCGCCATCAAAACGTCTGTTGTGATAAACACAAAGCTGTTTATTTTGAGAATGTGCAAGCTCTACTAAAGCTTCTGCTTCTTCACTATCTAATGTAAATGGCTTTTCTACCAATACGTGACAGCTGTGCTCTAATGCCAGTTTCGCCTGTGGCCCATGAAGGTGATTTGGGGTTGTAATAACCACCAAATCTACATCGTGAATTTTAAGCGCTTCTTCCAACGAGCCATACACTTCAGCATGGGGTAAAACTGCGTTAACCACATCAGGTTTTGAAGAGATAACCACATCGACAGAGAACTGCGGTAGATAATTTAGAAATGGCAAATGAAAGGTTGTGGCGGAAAATCCAAAGCCAACCAGAAGTGTAGATATCATCGCATATCCTTGTGTAACGAGAATTAAGAGGTAAGTAAACACACACTATCAGTAATGATAGATAGGGGGAAACCTTAGATAGTTCATTATTTAGAAGACAGATAGCTGAATGAGTTGCGTTTACAGCGACACAGTAGACGTTAATTTAAGCCCTCTGATTTTGTCATCTTTCTGACTGGACGATAGTTTGATGGGACTGAAGAAGAAACTGGGCTAGCTAATCACTATTTGTGTTTGCCAGCCCTATCTCACCATGTAACCCGTTAGCGAACTTTAATAAGGATACGTCTTTATTTTTTTGTCGGGCGCGGCCAATTTGGAATATTGCGCTGCTTACCGCGGGCAACGGCTAGCGCGTCTTCGTCTACGGTTGACGTGATCACGGAACCAGCACCTACGGTAGCCCCTTTGCCAATGCTTACAGGCGCGACAAGCGACGAGTTTGAGCCGATAAAGGCATTGTCGCCGATGACGGTTTTGGACTTGTTCACACCGTCGTAGTTACAGGTAATTGTGCCTGCGCCAATGTTCGCTTTGGCACCCACTTCTGCATCGCCTAGGTAGGTTAAGTGATTCGCTTTGGCGCCCTCGCCTAAAATAGCCTTCTTCATTTCCACGAAGTTACCCACTTTGGCATTTTTCTGCATTACTGCACCAGGGCGTAGTCGAGCGAAAGGCCCGACCGTACAGGCTTCACCTACACTGGCTTCTTCAACAATAGAATTAGCTTCAATTACAGCGTTATCGGCAATAGTACAGTTGCGCAGAATACAGTTTGCACCAATGTTGACGTTGCTACCAAGTGTCACCTTACCTTCAACAATAACGTTAACGTCGATAATTACGTCGTTACCGGTTTCAAGCTGGCCGCGTAAGTCAAAACGAGTAGGATCCAGCAAGGTCACGCCATTGGTCATTAGCTCCTCGGCTTGGCGACGCTGAAGCGCGCGCTCCAGGTTTATTAACGCCTTCCACTTCTACCGCAGACTGTGGCTGTGCTGACTGAATTCGCTTGCCTTCGGCCGCTGCCATGGCAATAACGTCGGTAAGGTAATACTCACCTTGCGCGTTATCATTGCTTAACTCGCCCAACCAGCGCTTAAGATCAACGCCAGACATCATCATCATACCGGTGTTAATTTCTTTAATTTCACGCTGGGCATCAGTGGCGTCTTTGTGCTCAACTATCGCGGTAATGTTGTCATTCTCACGAATAATGCGGCCCATGCCTGTGGGGTCGTCTAAATTTACAGTGAGCAGTGCTAAATCACAGCTCTCCTTCGCAGCTTTTAACGCACTTAGTGTCTCTTCGCGAATAAGTGGCGCGTCGCCAACCAGAACAAGCACGTCTTCATTGTCTTTAATATGAGGTGCCGCTTGCTGAACAGCGTGGCCTGTACCTAACTGTTCTGCCTGTAAGCACCAGTTTAGATTGTCTTCAACAACCGTTGCCTTTAGTTGGTCGCCGCCATGACCGTAGACCAAATGAATATTGTCAGCACCCAGTGATTTTACTGTGTTGATAATTCGCTGCACCATAGGCACACCACCTACTTTGTGTAACACCTTAGGTAACGACGATTTCATACGAGTACCTTTACCCGCCGCTAAAACAACCACTGAGAAAGCCATATAATTCCTTTATTTCGCAAAGAGAATGAAAATCGGAGCATAGTGTAACCAAGGAAATAGCATATGTCAGCGGTTCATTCGTGATAAAAAGCTATTTGCAGAGTGCGAAAACTAGGTGTTTTCCTTCATTGTTATTTAGTCTAAAGTTAATGATAGTCACCTAGTAGTTCAATATTGCAACAGGTATACTTACCATTATAGGTAAAGTTCAGTCAGGCAAGGGAGCATGCGCAGTCTGTGAACACATTTAGAACACTGCATAGAAGCATTTTAGTGTTATTCGCGGTAGTGGTTATCGCTATCGTTACACTGGTACATTTTAGTATTTCCAAGATTGTTGCCGAGCAGAGTCGCGCGCAACAACAGTCACTTTCGCCCGCAATCTCACTTATTGTGGAGCAACTTTTAAAACCACTCCATATTTCAGAAGCTTTGGGGCATTCCACCGAGTTAGTAGACTTGATGGATGGAGAAACGATTGACCAAGAGGCTGTTTTCAAAACATTGGATCGTCTTGAAAACGAGTTTGGGTTGTCTTTCTTTATTGCCAGCGAGGCAGACAGAAAACAATATAATTCTGATGGCAGCATAATTAACCTGATTGAAGGGGAAGTAAGCTGGTATTTCAAGTACAAGGACTACCCTACCGATGCCGTGGCAGATATCGGTAAATGGGAAGACACCCATTTCTATATTGATATAAAGATCCACGATGAAGATGGCCGCTTCTTGGGCTTCTTTGGTGTTGGAAAGAGTCTGCGCAGTTTTATCGAGGTCTTCGATACCTATAAGCAAGAGTACGGCTACGACTTTTTGTTTGTAGATGGTGAGGGTGACATTATGCTGTCTTCTGATCCTAATCTTATTGCGTCTTACTCTGACTTTACCAATTTGTCAGAATTGCCTTGGTATGCCAGCCTTCCCCTTACTATCCAGAACGAGCAGGCACTCAACAATAAATTAGTGACTATCGACCAGAATGATTACCTTATTGCCGAAGTAAAACTTAATCAATTTGGTTGGACGGTGTTTTTACTCAGTCCACTTGAAGAACGCCAGGCTGAAATTTCACAAGCATTTATATTCAGCGTTGTAACACTACTGGTTGTTGTATTCTCGCTGTTTTTGCTTATCTACAATCTGTTGTATTACTTCAGAAAAGACATGCAGCCAGATCTGGTTGTTCGCCATACTAACCGTCTTCCAGAAAAAGAGAATTTACAGCTTATCTACAAAACGCTACTGGCTGAACATAAGTCACTAAGCGTAATGCTGATTAGCATTGATGAGTTTTCTGACATTGTTGACGCTCACGGCAGAAACGCAGGCGACGACTTATTGGATAAAGTTGTGGCGTATTTGGCTGAGCACTTGCGCGAGCAAGATGTACTGGGACGCTGGAGCAGTGCAGAATTCATTATTCTATTGCCACATACCGGCCCGCATGTGGCTTTTGATATGGCACAAAATCTTCGTCACGGCATCGCTACCTTGCCGCCGCTACAAGAGTTACCAGAACTGCTTATTACAGCGTCTATTGGTATATCTTACACTGCGTCACCACGTGCTATGCACGAAGTTACCGCGCACGCGGAAGACGCGCTTTATCAAGCCAAGCGCGACGGCAGCAACTTAGTAAGAATGCAGCTATAAGCAGGTTTAACCTTAAGGCGTTTTCTTTTGAGAACGCCTGTGGTTAACGCCACACCGAACAAAATCATTAAACCACCCACAATGGTTTGAATTGATAAGTGCTCTTGCAAGAACAGTACACCCCAAATAATGCCAAATAGTGGTACCAGGTAAGCTACAGTAATGGCTTTGGCTGGGCCGATGTCAGCTATGAGTTTGAAATACAAGATATACGCTATGCCCGTGCCACCGACAGCCAGCGCTACCGCATTTACCCATGCATTAACGCTTGGCATTGTTTCTGGCAAGGTCGCAAGCGCGAAGGGTGCTAGCATCACGCTGGCCATAGCCTGACTACCTGTAGCGACAACCAGAGGTTTAACCCCCTGCAACCATTTCTTCATCATACACGCCGCTATGCCGTAGCCAGTGGTGGCCAACAATGCAGTCAAAATAGGAAGAAAACTAATATCGCCCTCGCCGAGCTTTTGCTGACTAATAACGGTCACGCCTACAAAGCCTACAAAAAGCCCCGCTACTGCTGACTTTGTTAGTTTGTCACCTAACCACAGCCAAGCGACAATGGCGCCAAACATGGGAGCCGTGGCATTTAAAATGGCATTAACGCCTGCCTCTAAATGCAGGCTGCTGTAATTAAACAGGACGAAAGGCACCGCCGTGTTAGCCATGCCCACCAGCGCAATAGCCAACCAGTGGCGCTTTATGTCTTTTACCGACCCTCGTATTAACAGCAATGGTAGCAATACCGCTGTAGCAAGCACGGTACGAATGGCTACTAATACATAAATACCAAATTCTGGTGCGGCAACACGCATGAAAATAAATGAACCGCCCCAGATACCGGCTAACACCAGCAGCGAGATAATGTCTCTTATTGCCATTCTTTTATCACCATTTTCTTATCACCCATTCTTTTATAGCCCCAGCACCCCTTGGGCTCCTTCTAAATTAAGTAAATACTGCTTACGCGGTAAACCACCTGCATAGCCCGTTAGGGTTTTATTACTTCCGATTATACGATGGCAAGGCACAACAATAGCAATAGGGTTACGACCATTTGCCATACCCACGGCGCGGACAGCTTTTGGGTTGCCAATGGCTTTTGCGATATCTAAATAGCTAGCGGTTTCGCCGTATTTAACGTGATGCAAAGCATCCCACACCTGATTCTGAAACGCCGTACCTTTAGGGCAAAGCGGTAGGTCAAACTCGCGTAACGTACCGTCAAAGTATGCTTGTAACTGACTGCACGCTGCTTCGGTGATGGCGTTTTTTTGCGAATGAAAGCCGTTGCTTAGCACGCTTTCTTGCGCTGCAGTTTCTCTGCCTATACCACCCTGCTTTGCGTTGGCCGTATTATCTGATTCAGCGGCACTCACGAACTCGATAGCCGTTATGCCTTTATCAGTGGCTTCAACTTTAACAAGCCCCTGTATGCTGTTCACGAAATCTGTATATTTCATACTTACGACTCTCTTTACTGATTGCTTAACTGCCACAATTGAAGGGTTAAATAACTGCGCCAAGGTGCCGCTTTTTCAGGCGCTATGGGGTACTGCTGCGCCATTTTACGAACGATTAAATCACCGCCAAGGTAAATATCAGGGTTTCTCTCCCCCCGCATTTTTAAATAGTCGAGCGTCCACGGCCCCACGCCTTTAATGGCGAGTATGTCTTCATGGCTTGGCATGTTACCGTTTATGAATAAACGAGCAAAGTGACGTACAGCCTCTTTTCTCGCCTGTGGCATACGTAAGAATTCAAGACTGTTTTCGGCCACACTTTCAGGCGAGGGAAAGCTGTAGCGTTCACTCGTTATAGATTCAAGACCGTTTGACGGGAGCGCATCAGATACCGTTTCGCCCAGCTGATGTACCAGTAAAGTCACCTGGCCAATAGCCGCTTTTACACTAACTTGCTGGCCTACAATAGCCCGGCAGCCGCTTTCAAATACGCTCCATGCACTGGGAAGGCGTAGCCCAGGCGTTAACTTGCTCGGCGGTAACCCAGACTGTAATAGGCTTTGTTCAATTAAAATCGGGTCAGCGTGAAGATCTAGTACCTGCTTTATATTTTCAATTATCGTATGAAGACGACCTAAATCAGGCATGTCGATGAGAAGTTTGAATCCGTGGCGCGCCTCGTCGTGAATGGCTTTAAAAAAGCCTAAACTTTCATTGCATGAAAAGTATCGTTCATAGCTCTCGTTCGTTACTCGCTCCATGCCCTCAATAGCGCGAGTTGCCAAGAAATCTCGTACATAGGGCCAATTGTACGGCGGCCGATAAGAAAGAAAAAAAGAGATAGCCTTTTGTTGAACCGGCTCTTTTTTTCTAAGCTGGGTAGGAGACGTAGCGCAATATTGCTCTATGGCCCTCTGCAGTTGTCTCAGTGATTGATAGCCTGCCGTAATTGCGATATCTGTCATAGATAAATGAGTTTGTTGAATAAGCTGCTTTGCAAACAAAGTGCGCTGCATATTTTGAAACTGCTTAGGCGGTATGCCCACAGCATTGACGACCAATTTATTTAGATAACGCTCACTAATACCCAACCGCATAGCAATATCCGCAACCCGCTCAATGGGAATAACAGATAGCAGCGACAACGCTCGGTTAATCGTTGCGCCCACGCCTTTCCACGCCGCTGAACGAGGTGCACTGTCTGGTCTGCAGCGAAAACATGGACGATAACCATGTGCCATTGCCTGTGTGGCGTGTTGAAAGTAAGTCACATTCTCTTCTTTAGGAAGTCGCGCTGGACAGATTGGCCTACAAAAAATACCGGTTGTTTTTACCGCCACAAAAAATCGTCCGTCAAAGCGCGGATCTCTGCTAAGTCTTGCTTTTGAAAGCACTGACTCAGCAGTTGTTGAGTTTTCTGAAGCCCCCATGTCTGAGACAAAAAGATTGTCTGGCATTAGAATGCGCTTCCCACCTGTCGTTTATCACCTTTATCTAGTGTATCGTGCATTGGCCCTGTTGGTGCGACAAAATCAGAACTCAATAATTACAAACCTTGCTAGTCGAACTTTTCTTCCTTTCTTGCATATTCTTACAATGGTTCGCTTACCGCTAGAATAAATCAAATCATTGAAGAGATAGTGAGCATAATTAGCGACATTTGATCATTGGAGCAGCTAAACGCATAATAATGCGATAATAATAATGAGCGCCTGATGGATGTATCAGAAAACCACAGGCTTAACGAGCTGACTGTATGCTGAACTCTTTGCGCACCTTCAAGCTGCGCCTGTCTAAAATTTGGCTGATAGCGATGCTAATGGTCATTACACAAAGCGCTTTTGCGGATTGGCTTGATGACTATGCTAGTTACGTTCAAAAGGAAGCCTCAAAATACAACGTGCCTGGTTATGCGTTTGTGTTTTATGAACAGGGCAAAGCGCCAAGGGTTTACGTATATGGAAGAACCCGCAAACGCGGCGGAGAGAAAGTTACAGAGAACACAGTATTCAGGCTAGCTTCTGTTTCAAAAACCTTTACTGCGTTGTTGTCAGCTAAACTTGTAGAAAAAAACCAGCTTAGCTGGGAAACACCGATAACCACCTTATTACCCGACATTCCTTTTAAAGGCAAAGGAATGAATGCGCTGCAACTGCAACATATCGTTGGCCAATCTAGTGGCTTTATGCCCAACGCTTACGACAACCTTATTGAAGCTGACTACTCGCTGGAGCGCGTGCTTAAATCCCTGGGCGAGCTTGAACCACTGTGTGCGCCGGGTGAATGCTATACCTATCAAAATGCACTCTTTGGTGCGCTGGAATACTACTTCAGCAACAATAATACCTCTTACTCACGACAGCTTCAGGCCAACCTGTTTGCACCACTAGGTATGAAAACAGCCAGTGTTGGAAAAGGCGGATTGCTTGCATCAGAATCATGGGCTCAACCTCATATTGCTATCGCCAGAAATAAATGGCGCGAAGGAAAGGTAGAAAGCAACTACTACCGGTTCTCTCCAGCTGCTGGCGTTAACGCTAGCATTTCAGATATGACGATTTATCTGCAAGCGCTGCTAGGCGAGTTCCCCACGGTCATATCCGATGAAATGGTGGACTATGTCACTACAGAGCGCGTGAAAACGAAGCGTGAAACCTACCGCAGAGGTTGGCGCGGCATGATTGACGATGCTCACTATGGTTTGGGTTGGCGTATTTACGACTTAAATGGATTACAGCTTAACTATCATGGGGGTTGGGTAAAAGGCTATCGTGCTGACGTGGCGTTTTTGCCTGAACACAAAGTTGGCTATGTGATGCTGATGAATGCAGAGTCGAATATGATTAATTCAACAACAGCCGAGTTTTGGAAGCGTTACTTGAAAAAAGCCGACACAGATAAGTAATATCGGCATCGGCTTTTCGGTACTTTCATTCAGATATTAAACGCTACTGTTTTAGATAGGTATAACCTGCCAAACAGTTTTCGTAAAAATCAGTCCAGCGAACCCCTTCACGAGGGTTCAATTTTCCGTCCCACACTTGCTTGTCTATCATGCGTTTTACGTCTGATGCCATTGCGCGCGGGTTATACTGCATAACGTTAAGTACATCTTCTACCGATGAGCCCTTCACCACTTCTTCAATGTAAAAGTCTTCAGGATCGTCGTCATAGCTGTAAATATGCACTTCATTTAAGCGACCAAACAAGTTGTGCATGTCGCCCATAACGTCTTGATAAGCGCCCGTTAAGAATAAACCAATGTAGTACGGCTCATCTTTCTTAAGTGGGTGCATTGGCAGTACGTCAGTAATTTCACGGCCAATAGTGAACTGATCAATTTTACCGTCGCTATCACAGGTAATATCCACCAGCGAGCAATTAACCGTTGGCTCTTCATTCATACGAATAAGAGGCACTACCGGCAGCAGCTGGTCGATGGCCCATGTATCAGCAGCCGACTGGAATACAGAGAAGTTACAAAGGTACTGAGACGACAAACTGTAATCTAGCTCTTGAAGCTCTTCTGGCACATATTCTTCGTTGCGATACCACTGCTGTAAGCGACCCATAATTTGCCAGTACAGCGTTTCGATTTTGCCCAGCTCTTCAAGTGACAACACGCGTAATTTAAATGCATCTAGCGCTTGCTCTTTATACTGCGACGCATCGTTGTAAATTTCATGCATGTTCGTTTGTTCATCAAACGTGTCTGCAAGTTCGCGCATATTCTTAAGGAAGAAGTGTTCACCCGCTTTTGCTGATGTATCCATTTGCGACGCATTCGACTTAATTTCGCCCACAATTTCCGTGATAACACAGCTGTGATGCGCAGTGATTGCACGTCCACTTTCACTAACCAGATGCGGATGCGGTACGCCTTCAAGGTCGCACATTTCCTTCATGCCATAGACAACGTCAGCCACATACTCTTGCATGCTGTAGTTACGCGACGATTCATTAGTTGAATTACTGCCGTCGTAATCGATACCAAGGCCACCACCTACATCAACATAATCTAGCTCGAAGCCCATTTTGTGAAGGTCTGCGTAAATACGCGCGCCTTCGGTTACCGCTTCTTTAACCGCACGAATGTCTGTTAATTGGCTACCAATATGGAAATGCAGCAGCTTTAAGCAGTGCGCCATGCCTTGCTCTTCAAGGTAGCGGGCTGCGTTAATGATTTCAGTAATGGTTAAACCGAATTTCGCACGTTCACCACCAGAGCTTTCCCACTTACCACGACCTTTCACCGTCATTTTTGAGCGCACACCAATGATAGGATCGATATCCAGCTCTTTGGCTATTTTTACCAGAAGAAGAAGCTCGGTGTATTTTTCAACTACTACCACAACGCGGCGACCCAGCTTTCTGCCTAGCAGTGCTAGACGCATAACTTCGTCGTCTTTATAACCATTTAGAATAGTCAGCGACTCTTCGTTGGTATTCATGGCAAGTACAGTAAGAAGCTCGGCTTTTGAGCCTGCTTCTAAACCGTAGTTAAAAGGCTTGCCCGCATCGACAATTTCCTCAACCACTTCGCGCATTTGGTTAACTTTTACCGGATATACGCCTTGGTATTGGCCTTGGTATTCGGCTTCTTCGATGGAGCTTCTAAATGCTTTGTTCAAGCCTGCAACTTGCGAGCGCAGAATATCGTGGAAGCGCACTACAACAGGAAACTGTACGCCTTCTTTGCGGATATCTTCAATTACCGAATTAAAGTCGATTCGAATGCTAGGATCTTCAGGAACAGGGGTAATATGGACGTTGCCGTTTTCACCAATTTGAAAATAGCCGCCACCCCATTGAGACACGCCATAGACGCGCTCCGCTTCTTCGATGCTCCAATCTGACAATTTATTCACCTATTTGTAAGTGGGCTAGGCCAATACCTAGCATAGAAAGTGCGAAAATAAGCAGCGTATTATAGTCAACGTAAGACTGAACGCGATAGTTGTTGCGATATAAAATATCTATTGTCGCGACGAATTTTGTTTATCGAACGCGGGCTTTTTTAGCCTATCCAAGTTCGAACATAATCTATAACAACGTTATCTGCTTTTTCTTCACAATGGGTTATAAACTCTGAGATGCTTTGAGTACGTTCAAGTTCAAATCCCAGTTTAATTGATGGCGCGCTAAAAAACTTTTCTGCAATGTGATCAGCATCAGTTGCTTCATCTTCCAGCCATGTCTCACTGAGCTGACTTCGCCTATCTAATTTGATGGGTGCTTTTATTTGATTGAAGGTATCAGAATTGGGGATTTGCCAACTACGCATGTCTACAAATAAGTGAAAGGGTCTGCCTTTACGGGTTTTCAAGCAATCAGAAAGCTTAGCAAGGTACTGAATGTTCGTGGACATATCCCACTTACCGCGAAGCGTGACCAAAATACAATTTCTAAACGGCTCAATATGAAAAGGGGTCGTAGACATTTACTCGTACATCTCTATGCGACTATATGAATAGCTAACTCAACATCTATAGCATTCACATACTAGAGCTGATAAGCATCAACTACAACTATAGTTGAGTACTTTATAATTAAGTTTAATACCCAACAAAAAGGCCTGTGTTTAAACAGGCCTTTATAGAAGATGTATCAAAAAGATACGCTGTATTAGTCGTCTCCGAACTCGCGAATAATGCTGTTAATAGTGTCTTTAGCGTCACCCAGAACCATGCGCGTGTTGTCTTTGAAAAACAGCGGATTGTCTACACCGGCAAAACCGGCATTCGCAGAACGCTTAAGTACAAAGACCGTTTTCGCACGGTGTGCTTCGATAACTGGCATTCCGTAAATAGGGCTGCCTTTCATCTCTTTGGCTGCTGGGTTAACTACATCGTTTGCACCGATAACAATAACCACGTCATAGTTTTCCATACGAGGGTTAACGTCATCCATCTCGTATAGTTGGTCATAAGGCACGTCGGCTTCTGCCAATAACACGTTCATGTGGCCCGGCATACGCCCCGCTACAGCGTGAATGGCGTAGTCAACCGTACAGCCATTTTCCTCTAGCAACGACTGAAGTTCACGTACCGCATGCTGCGCTTGCGCAACCGCCATACCATAACCAGGCACCACCAGTACTGCTTGCGCTGCTTCTAATACATAAAATGCATCTTGCGCCGACAGTACTTTAATCTCGCCTTCTATTTTTTCGCCGGCCTCGACTGGCTTGGCAAAGCCAGACAACAACACATTCATCAATGAACGGTTCATGGCCTTACACATAATATTGGTAAGAATTAAGCCTGAAGCGCCTACTAGTAAACCGGTAACAATCAATATTGTGTTACCTGTAGCAAGACCTGCCGCCGACGCTGCTACACCTGAGTAGCTATTTAAAAGCGCAATAACCACCGGCATATCTGCACCACCAATTGAAATGGTAGCCCACAAGCCGAAGCTTAGTGACAACGCAATAGCACAGTAAATCCAAAGTGGGTTGCTTGGGTCGGTAGTAAAGAAATAACCTATCACCACCATGCCAATTAGATGCAAGATGCTTAGCTCGCGAAGCCCTGTGAAAATAACGGCTTTAGAGCTCATTTTTCCTGACAACTTACCCCAGGCTACCACCGAGCCAGAGAACGTAATGCCCCCAACTAAAATTGTGAAAAACAGGGTAATAAAAGTGAACGCACTTTCAGTTTTAAGAGTAATTAGGCTCATTCCGGCTAATGTTGCCCAACCCAGAAGCAAGGACGCTGCGCCACCAAAGCCATTAAATAACGACACCATTTCTGGCATTGCCGTCATTTCAACGGTCTTGGCTTTCCACGCACCAAAGGCGCCACCAATAACAAAACCTAGCAGGATGTAATGATAGCTAATGATCTGCTGGTCAAGCAGGGTGACGACGACAGCAACCAGCATACCAATGGCAGAAATAAAGTTACCTTTTTTCGCGGTATCTGGATGGCTAAGTAACTTAAGTCCTAGTATAAATAGTGCCGCAGCTACTACGTACGCAAGGTTTATTACGGTTACGATATCACTCACTTGCGTACTCCTTATTTATCTTTTTTCTTGAACATGCCAAGCATGCGATCAGTAACGAGATAACCACCCACCACGTTGATGCTGGCCAGCGCCACCGCTGCGGTACCAAGAATGGTCGTTAGCAAGTTGTTGTCGCTACCCGAGGCTACCAATGCTCCCACTAACGTAATACCTGATATTGCATTAGAGCCTGACATTAGCGGCGTATGCAACGTAGCGGGGACTTTTCGAATTAATTCAAAACCCAAAAAAGCAGCCAGTAGCACGATGAAAAGTAGGTAAATGATTTCCATGATTAGGCTCCTTTGTATGCGTTGTTAAGCATGTCGTTGGTAATGTTACCGTCGTGAGTAATAACACAGCCGGCCAAAATGTCGTCTTCTAAATTCAGCCCAAAGGTTTTGGTTTCATCGTCAAAGAACTCATCCACAAGGTTGTAGATGTTATTGGCGTACATGTCGGTGGCGGCTTTAGCCACATACTGGCTCCAGTTACCATTACCAATTACCTTTACACCGTTAACTTCAACGGTTTCGCCAGCAACCGAGCCTTCAACATTACCACCTGATGTTGCAGCCATATCTACAACCACACTACCCGGCTTCATGAGTGCTAATGTATCTTTTGATATGAGCACTGGTGGTTTGCGACCAAATAACTGCGCTGTCGTAATAACAATGTCAGAGTCGGCAATCGCGTCGCGTTGCGCTTCTTGCTGCTTCGCTTTTTGCTCATCGGTCAGTTCTTTTGCATAACCGTCCTTCGTTTGGCCTGTTTCCCCAATGTCGATCTTAAGGAATTTGCCACCTAGCGATTCTACTTGCTCAGCCACCACAGGGCGGGTGTCATAAGCAAGTACGTTTGCGCCTAAGCGTTTCGCGGTTGCTATAGCTTGAAGACCCGCTACGCCAGCTCCAATAATAAATACCTTTGCTGGTTTTATTGTTCCTGACGGTGTCATCATCATAGGTAATATTGATGGCAACTGATTCGCCGCCTGCATCACCATTACGTAACCCGCAAGACTCGCTTGCGAGCTCAATGCGTCCATTTTTTGTGCACGAGAAGAACGAGGGATCATCTCTACAGAAATAGCGGTTAGCCCCTTTTCCGCAATAGACTCAACAAGCGATTGCTGAAAGAAAGGGTCGAGATGGCCTACCACAATGGCCCCTTTTTTCATCAACGCTAGCTGTGCATCGGTGGGTTTGTTCACCGCCACCAGCATATCTGCTGTTGATAATGCATCATTCACATCATCGATGACAGTTACGCCTACATCTTTGTATTCTTTATCTGAATACCCTGAGTGTACGCCCGCCCCCGCTTCTAGCAGTAAGGTCGCCCCTTTTTTCACCAGACGCTGTGCACTACTAGGTGTAGCCGCACATCGCTTCTCCACATTATTTAGCGGATCTGGCGCTTTTGACTCATTTAATATTATGATTTTCATACGCTTCTCCTCACATTCCGGCTATCCGAGAATGACACCCTTTAAACAGTACTAAGCCATTTTATTCACTTATGCCTAGCATTCTCTAGCGAAATCAAAAACAGAACAGGCAATTTTTGTATTTATTTCGCTTCGAATAGCACCCTTATTTCGCTTATTTTTCAAGCGAAACTGCGGCAAAGCTACGCTATATGGGTATACATCACTAGTATCATTTACTTACGAGTCATAACTAATATTTATATAGAAATAAGATACAGGCGATAAACGAAGTAGATGAAGAAGCATTTATTCTGTGAATACATTAATAATTGTGCATTTTTTAAACATACGTAAAGGTGGATTACGCTAATCGATGTCGAAGAAATCACGCCTTTTAAATAATGAGGGCTATGAAAACTTAAGATAGCGATTTGCGATAGCTGCCTTTGGTAGTGCTCGTTACGTTACTGCAATTTTAAGATTGACGACTAATTCATTAGTGAAAGTGTAATAGACGCGATTTCATCCTTGCCCGTTACGGTTATTGGTGAAGTCAGGCTATCAAAGGTAAATGGAATTTTCTCATAGCTTCGACCGCCGTGTTCTCTAGCCACTTCAACGTGAAGTATTAAGGACGACGAGTTTGCGCTATGTCCAAAATCATCCAATCCATCCCACTCTATGTGCAAGGGCGCGTTTTTCTTTGTAGCCCCGGCAAACCCATCGACTAGACCTTCATTTTTCCGACCCACTCTTCGCCACCATGTGCGCAGCTCGCCTAGCCATCTTTCGCTGGTGCCGCGAAGCGCCAAGCTTTTTACTAGCCGGTTCTTTTCGTCGCTTATCCACACGCTTACGTAAGGACCGCGATAATCTGCAATGTCAAATAGCGGTAAGGTGATATCAATTGAGATGGCGTGGCCATTTTTTTCAGCCTTGTTTTTACCCGACGTGCGAGCTGTATAGGTGTTGCTGGTAAATACCCTGCCATTTTCATCAATTAACTTCAGCGCTAGTGATGGGTTCGCGTTAACTAACTCCATGGCTTGCTGCGCTGTTTTGGTTGCCGAAAAGTGTGCTAACAACATGGCTTCAAATGCGTTATCCGCCACTGATATGGCTTGAAACTTGGCGCTAGGCCAACCGTCACTGTGGCTTAACACGCCTTTTTCTAAAGACGCCAGCTTTGAAGTAGAAAGTACTGGGCGTTGCCACGGCCTGATGAATGCAATGGTACTTGGATTACTAACAGCGTCCGTTGCGCGGCCATTTTGAATTACAGCCTCTTGCGCCACGGTCCCCTGCCAACTAAAACCTTGGTTCGACGCGTGGGTTTCTAGCCCTTGCGCGCTAATGTGGTAAGAACGAATATTAATTGATGTCAGGTAGTTAGCAATGCGATCTACGGCAAGAGAAGCTGTGAACTCGGATAAATCCCACTGGATAGGTGACGCAAATGCCACGCTGTTATCGTCATTAAAATTGACCTCAGCAATGCGCGCCACACGAGCAAGACGTCTCACTTCGCGACGTGAAAGGTCATGCTTACCTTGAACATATTCGGCCCAATAGTCATAAAGCGCACCGTTGCGGCAGCTTATGTTACCTTCAGTCCGATTAAACCAATCCTCGCACCGCTTAATGGCACTGTACAGCCACGCCGGAAGTGTACCTTCGTAACGTTGATTAATTTCGCTAAGCGCACTCGTTGCGTTTGATTTATCTAGCGTTTGATAGGTGTCTTTAATCAGTAGATCAATATTCTTTTGCTCAATGGCGCTAAGTGTCTGCTCTTCGTACAGGGTTATTTCTGTGTTAAGCGTGTGGGAGGTTGCTTCTGGTGATGGTGCAGGAAACACATACAACTCGGCCTTAACAGCATAGCTGGCGGTAAATACCGCCAGATATAAAAGGAAACGCCCAACCATTATTCGCTGACTTGTGCAGTGGTGGTGTCACTTTGCTCCTGCTGACGTGGCGCAGGCGCTGGATCAGCTAACGTTAAGTAGCCATCACCATTAGTGTCGTAGCGATGGAAGGCATTAAACCCAGACACCATGTACTCTGAAAATGTCATTTTGCCATTCTCGTCTGTATCAAGAACTTCAAAGCGAACGTAAGTTTGTTTAATTTGCCCTTCATGGGTCTTCTCGATCTGTGCATCCAGCCTGTCTTCAAACTCAAGCACGTATTCTTGCTCTGTAAGCTTGTCATCACTGTTTTCGTCTGTACGCTGGAATTGCGCTTTGCGAACGGCGTGAAACTCTTCTTTTATTACCTTTTCGTCACCGTTTTGGTCGTATAAGGTGACAAAGCCTTCAATATTGTGGCTGGTCGGCATGCGCAACATAGGGCGCTGTACTAGCTCAGGTTTGTCATCTTTTTCCTGTGACGCCGAGCGACGGGGCGCTGGTTCAGGGTCGCCCAGTGCAACTATACCATCATTATCACTGTCCATACGTGAGAAACTTCGCTCACCCACCGCGTTTACTTCATCAATAGTAATGAACTCGTCATCGTTGCTGTCAACAGCATGGAAACGTATGTGAGTTTGTTTTACCGATGCTTTTCTGTCTTCAGCTAACCGTTTTTCTACTTTGCCTTCCCACTCATAAACATATTCACTTTCATCAAGTACACCGTCTTTGTTGGTATCAGACGCATTGAAGCGAGCGCGTCTGGCATCAACGAACTCTTCTAATGGAAGTGACTCGTCTTTATTTAAGTCATAGGTCAATATAATGCCGCTGGCGCTATGTGGTGCAGCTACTGCCGAAGCGCTAATACAAAGCGCAGATACAACGGCTAAACTTACTGTTTTAAACATAATTATCTCCTTGTACCCTTGTTAATTAGTAGGCTTCGAACGAAAGTGTGGTGGTGTAACTATAGGTAGGCACGTCTGCACCCTCAGGCGCGTCGGTACGCAGTCTTACTTGCATCAAATAGACATCTTGTGCTGAAGGAGTAAACGACGCTTGCCCTTTGGCATTTGTCGTTAATTTTTCTACATCGGATTCTTCGGCGAACTGATCTTTTCCTTGGTACACCGAGACTTCATGATCGGTTACAGGTTTACCGTTAAACAGAACTTTGAAATTAAAACTCTCGTTGGCAAACAAACTGTTAGGGTGATTAACTGCCACGATCTCTAAGCCGTCGTTTCTTGGCGCTAACGCCTGTTCACTTGGCCCTTTCTTCGTTACGTACGTTGTTGCAAACGTAACTGATTGAAAGTGCTCTTTTAATATCGCACCTTCTGGTAGAGGCTTTTCGTTACCTCGCATAGAGCCACGCTCACCGTCCTTTTCATACACGCGAAAAATTGCCCCCATGCGTTTTCCGGTTGAAAACTGGTAAGTCCCTTCTTCCTCTAACGTGTGCTCAAGAACATTGCGGGTAGAAAGATCGACAACCTTCTCCACACTCACTAGCTTGCCGCTAGGGGTTACCACTTCAAACGATGCATTGGTAATTGCCGCTTCTGGTACAAAAAATTGTTCTGCAAAAGATGCATCCAGCGTGACTTTACCGCCTCTAACCGGTTCAAACTGAAGCGGTTTTAGGTAAGCCACGTGGGCTAGAGCAGCGCCACTGAAGCTGCTTGCAATAAGCAAGGGTAAACTGATGAGCGTGTGTTTTTTCATGGTTTTTTATTTTCTAGTTTTGTAAAAGTGAAATCATACTATTGCAAATGATAATAGTTATCAATAGTATTACGATCGATTTTTGACGCACGAAGTGTCAAGAAATCGCTTTGACAGGCGCGATTTAAGAAAAATAAAAATGATATCAACCGACGCAAACAGGAGGCTTAGCGTTGATACGAAATACTAATTATTTGCACTTTTATTATAAATTGGAAAAGAACAATGAAATTTAAACGCTCAACGGTAGCTATTTCGCTTGGCTGTGCGCTAACACTTCCTGCCCTAGCTCAACAATCAGAATTGGCAGTTACAAAGGCCAAAAGTGAAGAAACCCTGACAACGACTGTCGAAACCGTGCTGGATGCACAAACTCTGTCAAAGCGCTCAATTACAAATATTGAAGATACCGCTCGCTATATCCCAGGGGTCCAAACTAATGATACGGGTAACCGTTTCGGTAACGATGGCTTCAACATTCGCGGCTTGGAAGGAGACGCCGTAGCAGTAACTGTAGATGGCGTCGGTCAAGGCGAAACGCTAAACCCAAGCTCATTCGCCGCTTATGGAATGTATGGATCGAGCCGCGGCGAAATTGAATTGGAACACGTAAAAGCCGTCAATATCACTAAAGGCCCAAGCGCTGTCGCGCAAGGACCAGGCTCCCTTGCAGGCTCAGTTACCTACGTGACCAATGAAGCGAGCGACTTTTTACCTGCCACTGGTGATGCTACAGGCGTTAAGTTGAAAACCGGTTTTGATGCACGCTCTGACGAATGGCTAGTACACGGCACCGTCGCTAACAGAACGGGTAACTTCGACTCGCTATTGCAATACACAATGCGCGACAGTAGCGAAACAGAAGCCCACAGCCATGGTGAGAATATCTCTGGCTCAGCACGTGGTCAGGCTGACCCGATGGATAATCAAGTCGATGCAGTTTTACTTAAACTTGCTTATAACTTTTCCGAGCACCAGCAACTAGGCTTTGTTTACGAAAAAACGGACAGAGAAACGTACGGCGTACCTCTTTCTCGCCAAAGTGACTCTTATTTTGACTTCACCTCAGCGGATGAAAATAACCGCGAGCGAATTGGGCTTTTCTTTAACAACGAAAACCTAGGCCTAGCGTTTGCTGACAGCATAGATGTGACATTGAACTATCAAGAGCTGTTTTCATCGGGTGTAACCAGCTTTCTTTACGGCAGTGCAGACGGCGACGCTATATTGCGTACCGAGGACCGCAATTTCAGCCAGGACTCATTGAGTTTCAATGTTGATTTAGCCAAATCAATCACCGGAGAATTTAACCATGAGATTATTTATGGCTTTAGTTATCAACAGGTGGACGCTGAAGCGGTGATGTTCGACCGCAGGTTCGCTGGACAAACCGCGGACTCGCCTATTTTAGACGGCTACCCTATTCGCGACCAAAGCTTTGTTCCAGAAACCGAAAAAACGTTAATTACAGCCTACCTAGCTGACACGGTTGAACTTAGCGAGCAATTAAGCGTAAACCTTGGACTTCGCTACGATTCTACGGAATATACGCCTACTGTAGACAGCACATTTTCAGATCCCACAGGATTAAGTATCACAGACAGCGAATTTAGTGCGGTGGTAGGAGAGATTGGTGCTACCTACGAATTCGTAAAAGGCCACTCTATAAATGCCCGAATTGCTCAGGGCTACCAAGCGCCTGCGCTCCAAAGCTTGTATTTTGGTACAAACTCAGGCGATGAAGTCACCGATATCATAACTGGTAACACGTTTATTGACCTTGACCGTATTGCCAACAGTGAACTCGATGCTCAAGAATCGACTAACTTTGAACTCACCTATATTGGTGATTTCGAGAACGGAAATGTCAGCGTGTCGGTGTTTAGAACTGAATACACTAACATGATTCAAGACGAGACTTATTCAACGCCTTATGGCACTGAAGTAACTACCGTGCAGTGCGGTCGCTTCGGTTGTGAAACCGTAGTCAATACTGATGATGTATTCACGCAGCCACAAAATACGGGCGAACTGACTGTTGACGGTTTTGAAGTTACTGCTAATTACATTTTTACAGATAACATTGCGGGTCGTTTTGCTTATACAGCATTGGACGGTACCTACGACACCGCGTCTGCTTTTAACAATGCGGGGGACGACTTAGAAACCGTATCGCCAGATACCGCAACAGTTGGACTAGGCTACGTATCTGATGAAGGTGATTGGGGCGCAGAACTTGTCGCAATTTTGAGTAAAGGGGTAGAAGAAAGTACTCAACTTAGCTACACCTCGTTGAACAACGGTGCAGGTCCATCGCATACGCCTGCAGGCTATGCTGTTTTCGACCTGCTCGCCTACTACGACATTACTGAAAACCTGCGCTTTACCACGGCGATCTACAACCTTGCAGACAAAGAGTATTACCGCTGGGAAGTACTTAATAGCGTAAGAGACGGTACTGGTGGTTTCTTTGGCGGCGTGAGCGGTAATGGATACCAGCGCTACTCAGAGCCAGGCAGAAGTATTAGTGCCTACGTCACTTACCAGTTCTAATGTAACCAAAGTGCAGGCCACTTGGCTCAACTTAGCCAAGAGGCCTGCTATTTACTCAAGTATTCTCCCATGAATGTTTATGAAAGTTTGTTCACGAAAATGGGTGATCGAAAGTTCCTATTCAAACGTTTTCTCGCTATCTCTCTTTTTAGGACTTTCACTATGTTTGGACTTTTCAAAAGCAACCCAACCAAAAAAATGCGAGAGCAGTATGACGCCCTTCTTGAAAAAGCCATGCACGCGCAAAGAAACGGTGACATAAAGACTTATTCATTGCTTACCGCCCAATCAGAAAAACTGTGGAAAGAAATAGAAACACTGGAGAAGAACACACAAGGAACATAAATGCTAGGCGCTTGCACATTGCGTGTGGCTGTATACTAGTACGTGACGTTCACACCCAAGGCGTAGCGCGTTCTAAAGCTTAGCTCGCGCTTTTACCCACTCCCCCTTACAATGACGCCTTATACCAGTCGGCAAGCATTGGTATGATAGATAAATGCATCAAACAATAAGGCGTCTTTGATATGCAACTAGGCAGTACTTTAACACCTGCGCGGTGCTATCTAATACAGCTTTCGCCATTGAAGCTAGCCAATATTACTATTTCATTTCTGACAAGTGCGTGGCTAAAGGCCCTCAAACGCCCGAAGAGCGAGGCGCCGTAACCCCAGATGTTATGCTATTTGAAGTGGTACCTGCGGGGATCAGCGACTACTATGTAAACATGAATACGAGCGCATTGATTCACTATACAGAGGAAGGGCAAGCGCACCTTTCTTCAATGGAAGCAGAGCAGGCCTATACTGCTGGTAAAGCACCTTCGAAAGACAGCCTCAGAAAAGATGGCAATGCCATCCAGCACGACTTCATGCTGCAGCGCGAAGCAATAGATTTAAAAACCCTGATAAACACGTTAAATGGTTTTTCCCAGCTGCAGTCTGATAAAGGCTACTTTTTTAAGAAAATCGTAGGCCTTTCTAACCCCGACGCTAAATTTAAAGCCATTACCCGGGTTCGCTTAAGCGATATGGGTTACGACAATCGCATGATGCTAACAAGCTACTCCAGCGACTACTTTATGCTGGATGAACAAGGTAAGGCCTCTGACACAGCTTTTATTACGGTAGATCACGGCGCAGCGCTACGCAATTCACTGCACGACACCAACAGCCCGTACGCCATATTTACCAAAAATTCAATATGCGGTGAAAAGTGGGAGCCGGGCAATTAACAAGGTAATTTGCTAGGACATACTTTAAACGCTTGTTGAATGGATCGGGGTTGCTTCGGCTTTAGCGGCTTTGGTTTTAAAAGGCTCTGGTTTTAATTACTACGATAGAGCGTTTTAATAAGGTGGTAGCCGAAACGGGTCTTCACCGGCCCGTGTACTTTGAGCACGTCTTTTTTAAATACCACATCGTCGAAGGCTTTTACCATTTGGCCTCTACGAAATTCACCAAGATCGCCGCCACGCTTGCCCGACGGGCATTTAGAATGACGCTTTGCTAATGTCGCAAAATCCTTACCCTTTTTAAGCTGCTCTAAAATAGAAAGCGCTTCTTTCTCTGTTTTAACCAAAATGTGAAGTGC